>VFQR01000121.1_pt1 | contig 186338 bp, 195 predicted proteins | sample 3512321 | NCBI WGS metagenome assembly VFQR01 (sample SAMN10412374, study PRJNA504923) | tailings metagenome | isolation source: Relicate 3 Philex TSF1 revegetated site | place: Philippines: Tuba, Benguet | collected 2017-08-29
ACGGCCCGACCAGCACAGGACATCGCTGACGCCATCAAGCTGGCGGGCTATTCCGGCACGCTGGCTGCCTGATTGCGCCAGATCAATGCCAGCCGGGCAAAGCGGTCCTATGGTCGCTTTGTCCGGCTTGCCATCACGCGGACAGAATGGCAGCGCATCAATTGACCGGTTTCCTTGGATGTAAAGGCTCCCCATGCTGATCACCCGACGTATTTTCGCCATCGGCGCCGTGAGCCTCGCGGGCGCGACCTTGCTGGGGCCGGCGCTGGCGCAAGACGCAAGCCCAGCAATCTCGATCAAGAAAGATCCCTGGTGTGGTTGTTGCACCGGTTGGGCGCGCCACCTTGAGCAAGCCGGATTTGTGGTCGACATAGAGGAGATCGAAGAGATGGAATCGGTGAAGGACAATCTCGGGGTCCCAGCCGAGCTTCATTCATGCCACACGGCGACAATTGACGGATATGTGATCGAAGGTCATGTGCCAGCCGAGGCTATCTTTGCGTTGCTTGATCAACGACCGCCGGTCACAGGACTGGCTGTGCCGGGAATGCCTATCGGTTCACCCGGGATGGAGGGGCCCGAAGGCGGAAGGCTCGATCCCTACGACGTCGTGACATTTGGTGGACAGCTCGACTACGTTTTCATGCGGTTCGTTGGCCGTGAACGCGTGAACACTTGAGCCTGCCATATGGCAAGTCAATTGGCTTAGGAAGTTTTCCATGAGCGGTCTTGTTCGGACAGTCCTGGCCTTGTTGATGGTGTTGACGCTCAATGCCTCCATGGCTCTGGGATGGATGCTGACAGCATCTGGTCGAGCGTTGCTGCCCCGCCCTGTGGCTTGATAGCGTTGGGATGCTCTAAAGTTGCGGCAGCAGAAGTGAACAACGCGCGCAATACCTCACCGCTCGCGCCAGCTTCTAATGCTGCATGTAGCGCTCTAGCCGTGGTAATTGGAATGGAAGACGCCATATCCGCCCCCGTTGGAATATGCACAACCTTAGTTGTGTAATGGAGATTGTCAACAGCTGTCATGACCGAGGTTGATCCTAACGCTCTTGACCTTGCCACACTAAGTTGGCTGGCGGGCAGCGCAGCCAACGAATTCCTGCTGGCCGCCATACGCGCGTCGGGTCATCCACACTTGCGCATTAGTCACGGCTACGTGTTTCAGATGCTCATTGGGGGCCCAATCAGTGTTAGCACCCTTGCCGAGCATCTGAAGATAACACAGCAGGGCGCCTCCAAGATCGCGGCCGAACTGACAGCGCTCGGCTATCTTACAGCGTTACCTTGTCCCAACGATCGCCGGGTTCGCCAGATCGCCCTGTCGAAGCGCGGCGAAGCAGCTTTAGAGGCCGCGAGATCCGCCCGCGCGGAGCTCGACGCGCAGCTGATTACCATTTTGGATACCGAGACGGTGGCCCACGCCAAGCGTGCGCTCGCTGCTCTGCTCGATGCCACTGGCGGACTGGAGGCCATCCGTCAGCGACGCGTCCGCGCTCCGAACTTGGATTGAGCACGTTTGCGTATCTTGATTTCACGACGTCGGCTACACGAAGAGTGATTGCCAGAACCCGCCTGTCCCGGAGATTTACCAACCCGGCTCGGGTTCTCATGAGCTGCTGGACTAGAGTAGCCAGAGTGCAACAAGAAGAGTCAGCGCACCGATCGTAGCTGATATGCAGATGAGCAACAGCCGTCGAAGGCTCGGTGCTGACGCGGCATGGGAATCCAAGCGCTTCAGCACCTTACGCGCAGACACAAGCGCGCCCCAGAAGACAACGAATGCCGAGATAACGAACACACTGGCGCCGGCCTTGACCACCCATGTAGGGTCAGTTGACCGGAACAGTGCCTGAAAGCCAAGCGCTACTGCCAGTGAAGCAAGTCCGGTCCGGTACCATGCGGCGAAGGTACGCTCATTGGCAAGAATGGTTCTGTCTTCTGACCATTCCGTACGGGTCTGCGCCAACCCGTCTTCGTCTTCAGTGCTGTCCATCGTTCAGCGCTTATGTTGTGTAGACAACGACAAGAAGCGCCGCGCGAACTGAGCCGCACGGCGCAATTGTAGCCTATTTGCGGGAACTGCGGCTGCCTTTGCCCAAGGCTTCGCGGGCCCGTCTATCCTTATCGAGCTTATCAAAGCTCTCAATAATGCCGTCGGTTTCCTGCTTCACGTCAGGGACAGCTTGTCGTTCGTTGGGCACGTTCGATTGATCATCGCCCTGCAGCTTGTTCCGCCCCATGCGTTCGGAAGCGAGCTCGGACTCAGTTCGTTGAGCGTCTTTATTTTTCCCGGCCATCTCTGTCTCCTTCTAAGCTTCAAGGAAGGCCAACGATGGCGCGGGACCGACGTTCCATGCCAAGTCGGATCGGGCGCTGAAAGCCAACTAGCGCTCATGCTGTGCCGGGATACGGGATGAGATCAGTACGCTCAGCAGTCGCGTTGACACCCTCTTCTCCTCTCAGTCGTTCCTGGTGATCGCCTATGGATCATCCCTTAGTGCCCCAGACGCCAATAGGAACGGCCTGTTCAAAAATAACCCCTGCCACCGCTCTTCGGTTCGGAGCATCCCGCTGGTGCGCGAAGCGCGGCTCCAGGGGCAAGAGGCGATCGCGGGGTCGTGAAGACCGGCTGATTGAAAAAAACCCGAACTCCTGCGCTTCACGCTCGCGGCCGACGAGCAAAGCCGTAAACACGGCGCTGCGCCAGCACGCTGGCAACGTCCTCTCCAGCCGGGCCCCGAAGATCTGGCCCTGGATCGTCTTCTGCTGCTGCCCATCGCCTTGGGCAATGTGGGGAATAAGACGTCTGACTGTTTCTGAAAGGGAACTACATACGACTTTGCAGGCTTTCCTCCAGGCGCCCCCCTTCGTGGGCATGTTCATTGCCCGAATCTCGCGCGGACGCACCGTTCGGGAGTTCGTCACCGCCGTTCTCTTCATCCCGGCGGGCTTCACGTTCATTTGGATGACAGTGTTCGGCAACACGGCCATGTTCATCGATACCGGAATTGCAGCCGGAATGGTGGGACAGGCCGTTGCCGCTGATGTGGCGACCGGCCTCTTTCAGTTCTTCCAGTACCTACCGTTCCCGGGCATCACCTCAACTCTCGCGGTACTTCTTGTCGCGAATTTTTTCATCACCTCATCTGATTCCGGTTCATTGGTGGTGGACTCTATCGCGGCAGGCGGGGAGACGGAGACCACGACGGGCCAGCGTGTGTTCTGGTGCGTGATGGAAGGTGTCGTAGCCGCCGCACTGCTCCTGGCTGGCGGCCTTAGCGCCCTTCAGTCGGCGACCATCGCGAGCGCTCTGCCCTTTACTTTCGTCATGCTAGGCCTGGTCTGGTCGCTCTATCTCGGTATGCGGGCGGATCTGGCACAGCAGTATCCCCAAGCAGCTCCGGCTGGAACAGCCGCCGCGCATCCTGCGGCTGGGCTCACGTGGCAGCGTCGCCTGGCTATGATGCTGAATGCACCCGACCGTCGTGACGTTGAACGCTTCCTGGCTATCGACGCAGAGCCTGCTCTGGAGCAGGTGCGAACTGACGAACCGTGGCCGACCGGCTGGCGTGGAAGCGGTCGACGCCTCCAATGTGGCACTCCGGTCACCTGCCGAAGGGGTACGCGACTTCGTATATGGTGTCGCGGTAACGCCAATCCCCGTTGCCAACTTCGCATTGGCAGCAGGCGAACCGGACCGACGCTACGAAGCGCGCACTTACTTTTCGAGTGGTGGCAGCGGATATGACGTCATGGGTCTTAGTCGCGAACAGCTTATCGCGGATGTTCTGGCGCAGTTTGAACGCTACCTGCAATTGAACCACTCCCCCGCCTCGCACCTATTGCATGCTGCACCCGAACATGAGCCAAAAGTCTCCAACCGTCCTTAATCACCCAAGTCGACCCAGGGTGACACTGCGCTCCCGATCGGCAGCGCGTCCAGTGCTCCAGTGGTATGGAAATGCGGACATCGGCCCCAGCGGTGGAGGATTGCACCCGCGTTGAGGAAGGACAACCCCGGAGCCCCCGAGCCGCGCGAATACGCTGCGGGTTTCACGAAGTCACCCATGGACCACATCGGGACTGATTGACCATTCGGTCGGCCAGCATGCATTTGCCACCAACTGGCAGTCCCTTACGGCGATAGGTCGAGCGCCAGCGGCAACTTCACAGCCCCTTGCCGGATCAACCATATCCCTGGCAGGTTCGCCTGACCAGTGAAGGGGCCGCCGGTCGCTGTCAGGCTGTGGCGCCGAGTCGACCCTCCTCGTTCCCCACGCCTAACTTGTGGCGTTGCGCAAAGATCGAGGTGCACCTGGCCTCGAGCGCAGAAGTGTCTTTTAGAGAACGTCTTCAAGCTTGGGGCGGACATCTGGTAGCGCCTCGGGTAGAACCGGACCGTCGGTTCCTAGCGCTGACGAGCAATCCTTCCAATAGCGTTGACCAGAATGCGTGAAGCGGTGAGAGCCGACAAACCATCACGATCAGCTGATGGCAGTAGCTCCGTCAGAACCATCCCCACAACGCGTCCTCGTGCCGTGGCTCCAGCAATTAGATCGATCGTTTGGGTGTAGGTGAGACCACCCGGCGTCCGTGCCGCAACGCCGGGCATGATGCTGGGATCGAGCCCGTCGCTGTCTAGAGTTATGACGATCTGAGCCCCATCTGGAAGATGGCGCAATGCAGCTTCTAGGCCTTCCGCATGGATCTGGCGGGCCGTGACGATCTTGCTGCCATAGGCAATGGCCGCGTCAACTTCTGCCTTTCTCGCGCTACCCACGCTCCTGATGCCAACCTGCACGATACCTGCCACATGAGCCATTTCGCTCGCGCGCCGCATCGGGCTGGAATAGCCTTGTCGCTCCCCGTGCAGCTCATCACGCCAGTCAATATGGGCGTCGACCTGAAGGATCCAGATCGGCCCATGTTCAGCAAAGGCCGCGAGACAGGGGATCGGCACCGAGTCATCGCCTCCCATAACAATCGGGACAACCCCTTTGGCCAGGACATTTCGGATCGTTTGCTCTATCCGGGTGCGGTTGCCTATGCCGTCGCCCTCCACCGTCGGGATGTCGCCCCAGTCCGCGCAGGCAAGCTGGCCACCTTCAAACAAGGGGCCGCCCAGGTCGAAATCCCAATGGTCCAATAAGGGTGCATCTTCTTGGCTTGCGGCCCGAATTGCGTCTGCGGCCTGCGCATGTCTGCCACCGTCCCGGTCGGGATAGGGGGTGCAGTGACCAACGCCAAAGATGGCCATTCGAGGGCGTTCTAGTTGTTGACCCGGTAGGTTGAGGAAGGTTGAACGGGGTGCCATCGCGCGCTCGCTTGGTATCGTGCGGATCAACGCGGGAGCGAACGAAAAAGTCGATTTTTCATTCTTGGCGCCTGTAAGGGTCGACCGTCGCGCTGCTAGGCTAAATGGATAGAAGTAGCGGAGTTGCTATTCGAGACGATACCGATGCCTTGCGACCCATCAGACTGTAGCGGCTGCGGTGTCTGGCACAGCTGAAGTTCGCGTTTCCAGGGGTCAGGTCGGCTTCTATCGCAGGCACCAGACCCGGAGGCCCGGTCAATATCTCGCAGGAAATCGTCTTCCCTAGGTGTTGAGCAACTATCGCCGCGGCCTGACACCTCACCGCGGGCGGAAGGAGGTTGTAGAACCTTCCGCCGGCCAATTCACCGGGCATCGGCCGCCTCTCAGACCGCTACTCGGTCGAGGGTTCGCTCGAACGATGCGAGGAACAGGTCGACATGCTCGGCCTGGCACACAAGCGGCGGGCGCACCTTGAGCGTGTCCTCATTGGCTCCGGTGGTGCTGATGAGCACGCCATCATCGCGCATGGTGTTGACTACATCGAGTGCCAGTGCGCGCCTTTGCGCCGCTGGGGCCGTCCGGACGCCCATGTCGATGCCGAAGAACAGCCCCGCATTGCGGATGGCGCGAACGGCATCATGGCGTTCCGCAATTTGCTCAAGCCCAGTCCGCAGGCGTTGGCCCATTGCCAGCGCATTCTGCGCAATCTTGTCACGCTGCAGGATGGTCAGCACGGCGTCTGCTGTTGCAATGCCCACCGTGTTGCCCGCAAAGGTGTTCGAATAGCGTGCTGTGGCGCCGAACTTGTCCATAGGCGCCCGGCGCCCGACCACGGCGCCAATCGGGAAGCCATTGCCCATCGGCTTGCCCAGAGTGACGAGATCGGGCACCACGCCATATCGTTGGAAGCCCCACATATGCGTCCCGGTCCGGCCAAAGCCAGGCTGAACTTCGTCGGCGATGAATAGGCCGCCTGCCTCCCGCACCGCGGCCACGCCCTTGGCGATGAAGCCGGGTGGGTCGATCCAGACGCCGTCGCTGGAAAAGATGCTGTCTATGAGCAGGGCTGCGACACCAACGCCACGACGCTTGAGGTCAAGGATGGCGGCTTTCACCTGTGCTTCGAAGAAGTCTGCGGCCTGCGCCTCCGGCACGCCTTCGGGGCCTGGCAGGCAGACCATGCGGACATTGGGACTGAGCTGGACGGCATCGCCCAGGTTGGGCGACACGGCGGCAATGGCAGCGCTGGTGCCGTGATAGGCATAGGCCGAAACGATCACGCCCTCATTGCCGCTCGCCAGGCGCGCGATGCGCAAGGCAAGGTCGTTGGATTCGCTTCCCGTGCAAGTGAAGACGACGCGGTCGATCTCTTGCGGGAAGGTGCCGACCAGCCGTTCCGCATAGTCGATAAGCGTTGGCTCGAGATAGCGCGTATTGGCGCTGATCCTGCCCGCTTGCTCCGCCATCGCGGCATTTACCTCGGGGTGGCAGTGACCCAACGAGGGGACGTTGTTGTAGAAGTCCAGATAGGCGCGGCCGTCGGGATCGTAGAGCCACATGCCCTCGCCGCGGACAAAGTGTACCGGCTTGCGGTATTGCAGCCGGTAAGAGGAGCCCAGGACAGCGTCGCGACGCGCAATAAGCTCGGCCTCGCGCGGGGGAAGTTCGACTTCGCCGGGCCTAAAGCGGTTGGGCATGAGATCTGTGGACATGTGCTGCTGCCTCTGGTGCAAGGTCATTCAGATGACGCGTGTTCGGGTCGCCGCGAGGACGGCTGCTTCGGCCGATGCCGTGTCAAGCTGGGAGAGGATCGAGAGCCCGCGCTCGGCGCGCGCGACATTCTTGTTGATGTATTCGGCATCGTCCGGAAATAGGTGCGACCGCCAGTAGTTGATAAGGATCAGCGCACTTTGCCGCGCCCGCATCAGCCCCACGAGCAGGCGCGCCTCCAATCCTGAGAGCGGGGTGATGGAGTTGTAACCCGCAATGAGGTGTTCGGCCCCGCCCAGAGGGAGGTTAGGGGCCGTCACCATGTGGCTGGCGGCAATGACGAGATCCTGAATTCTCGGGTTCCAGCCACCATCACCGAAATCGATGAAGCCCACCCCACGGTCGGTCACGATCGTATTGAAGGGGCTGGGGTCGTTGTGCGTAACCTGCCAGGCCAGGTTGGGCAGTTCGGGGGCAATAGCCTCCAGATAGTCGGCCATTGCGAAGCGGACCAGTTCGGCGGTCCTGCTGTCTGGCAGGTACTGCACGAAGGACATCAAATGCGGCCAACACCCGATTTGCCAGAGAACGGGTCTTTGAGCCGCCGGAGGCTCGGCTGGTTTCAGGGCCCGGTCGAGCAAGGCGAGGGACTGGCCGGTGCGAAAGAGCAGGTCCGGGGTAGGGGGCAGCTGGTAAAGCGGAACGCCGTCAAGCCGGGCCTGCAGATAGCCGTGGACGCCATCTGATTCAAAGGTCAGGTTGCCACATTGAGTGCGGAGCACGCTTGGAACGTCGAAACCGCTGGCGCCTTCCAGGCCAGATAGGGCAGCGGCCTGAAAAGCGAAGCTGTCGAATGCCTCGGGACGGGTCGAGGTCTTGAGGATCAACCGGCGCCCGTCGGGCAATAGAACGTCGACCGTGCGTTCGACCTCTGAAGAGAGGGTGGTGACCGTGCCGGTCAACTCATAATGTCGTTTGAGCAGGGCAGCCGAAAGGTCCGCTTCGGCCCGGTGGGGCCGGGTCGCGAGAATGGCCGCGGCGGCGTGAAAATAGGCCTTTGTCGAACCCGCGGCGCCCGGTCGGGCAGCCTGGTCATCAAGGATCTGATCATCATAAGCGTGCAATTCCACCTCCCTGACTGCAAGGCATAGGTGCCGCGCGATCGGGCCCGGCAGCCTCACGTGTCAGATGCCGAAGACCCCCGGCAGCTGCGAGATGTCCTTGATCTCGGTGTATTCGTAGAAGGGGTTGGCCGGCTCGTGACCGCGATTGACCCAGACCTTGTTCTTGATGCCCAGGTCGTAGGCGGAGAACAGGTCGTGGCGGAAGGAGGACGACACATGCGTGATGTCTTCCGGACCGCAGCCGAGCATGTCGAACATGTATTCGAACGCTTGGAAATGCGGTTTGTAGGCCCCCGCATCCTCTGCCGTGTAGACGGCGTGGATTGGTGCGCCGAGCTTGGCCACATTCGAATGGATCTGGGCATTCATCGAGTTGGTCAGGAGAACCAGCGGGATTTCCTTTGCCAGCCTGGCCAGACCGGCGGGGACGTCGGCATGCGGTCCCCAGCTGGGGATGCGGTTGTAGATTGCTTCGGCATCTTCGGGCCGGAAGGCAACTCCGTTGCGACGGCAGGTACGTTCGAGGGCGTTATGGACGACCTGGGCATAGGGTTTCCAAGCCTGCATGACCTCGTCGATGCGGTAGCCCTGGAAGTTCTTGATGAACTCGTCCATGCGCGGCCCGTCGAGAAGCTGGCCATACAAGTCCCGAGCGGCATCCGCCATTTGGAAGTTGATCAGCGTGCCGTGGCAATCGAAAGTGACGTATTTGGGCCGGAAGCGATCCATATCCCTGGCTCCTCTGGTGTGACTTGCCTGCAGGCTAGCCAGGGCGATCTGGAATAATGTGCCGGAGTGCATTTCAGATTGGCAGAATTCGCTCTATCGCCCTCTCAGTGCCACGCAAATATGCGGGCGCGCCCCGCTGGTTAGGAAAGCAACAAGCGTTCCGCGGGGAAATGGAGCGCATGGCCGATCAGCCAATTTGATCGCACTGCGTCGGGCGTCTCGTCAGGTCAACTTTTGCGTGTTTGAGACACGCGAAAGTTAGAAATCGCGGTATCAAATCGCGGACCGGAAGCGAAGCGATACACCAACTGCGATTGGACAAAGCCTCACGACCAATTGCGCCATTTTCCGCCGGGCAGCTTAGCGGTGGCAGGGTCGTCCTTGCCTGCCTGCGGACCAATACTGCTCCGAAATGCCGTGCATGGCAGCCGGTCGTCTGATCCAGGCACTGGTTCTCGGTTTCGTCTTCGTCTCAGCGACGCTGCTGCGATCAAGTGGTCTCGATCGCAGCAACGTCCCTAGTTTAGGAGAGGCTACTCGATGGCCGCATAGGTATTGGTGTAGTAGGTCGAAAAATCCGGGCAATGGCAAGCGTGGTCCCGTTGCCGTCCTTGAGCATGCCGGCCTCGCCCCGAGGCCATTCTGGACCGGCTGGCGACCATTTTTGATTGGCTTGCCAGGTCCGATCGAAAAGCCGGCCAATTTCGACACCGTGCCGGTCTTGCAGACCGTGCAGTCCTGGCAGGGCTTTCCCTTCCTCGAACGCCTGTCGACACGGTTTGGCGTGCCGATATTCGCGCGCAGTGGCGTTCAGACCATGAACCATGGGCGAAGCCAAGGCGGGCGGCGGTCGTGGGCTGAGCGATATCATCTATGGCACGCTTCTGGCATTGGCCGTCGAGGACATCGTTCAGCGGTGCACCGCGTTCGCGCCTGGAGCGAATAGCTTAAATTGTCCTCCAAGCGCCACTGGATTACCTGGAAAAGCACCCAAGTACGGCGCAAACTACCGCTCTTTGTTCCTCGCTAGCGGCGAAGTCACATTCTAGAACTCGATGTGCAAGCATAACCGGGTCACCTCGACGCGGCTGTTGACGTCGAGTTTTCTGAAGACGCTATTGAGGTGGACCTTGATTGTGCTTTCGGCAGTCCCAAGTTCGAATGCAATCTGCTTGTTGCTTGCCCCCTGCACCACCAGCCGCACGATCTGGAGTTCACGAGCTGTGAGCATTGGGGCAAGTTTGGCCCATTTCTCGCGCCGCTCATGTTCCCGTTCTAGAGCCTGACTGACAAAGCGGTCATACGGCCATCTCTCCCCGGCGCCCACGGTGCGAAGGCAGTTAATAAGGGTATCTGCCGCCGCTTCCTTAAAGATGATCGCATCCACCCCGGCCATAACGCCCTCGTAGAGTTCTACGTCAGTGGCAGCTGCGGTTAACAAGATGACCTTCGCTTGGCAACCAGAGCTGCGGATGTCCCGGATGATCTCCGCCGTCGGACGCCCCGGCATCCTGAGGTCGAGGACGACCAGATCAGGCGCATGAAGGACGACGGCTCGGGAGACCTCGTCGCCATCTTGACACTGACCTATAAGCTTGAGGTCTCCGGCAACGCCTATGAGCCCCGCCAGACCGCTCAGCACCACCGGATGATCGTCCGCAATAAGTACCGACAACCTCATCGCCCCATCCTCGGCCAATTGAGTGAAAGGACCGCTCCTTGATTGTTTACGTCGAGGTGGCACGTACCACCGCGCTGCAGAACCCGCTGGGCGAGCGACGTGGGCTTGCGGGCATGGCGGCTATTTCCCTGAGCCCTTCCGTTGTCACGCACGAGGATGTTCAGTTCGTCACCTAGGGCAAGCTCAATCTCGATAGCAGTTGCCGCGCCGTGCCGAACCGCATTGGCAACGGCTTCGGACGTTATGAAAGTAAGCTCGGAGATCTCACTGACCCCAAGACGCGCATCGGGTGGCCGTACTCCAAACCGAATTCCACAAGCCCAACGGGTCTCAAGGTCGCGCAAATGAGGTTCAATCGCCTCCACAGCCTTAGATTCCGATTGTCCGCCAAGTGTATCGGCTGCGGTAATGAGTTCGCGTATCCGCTGCTGCTCGGTGGCGAGTAGCTCAATTACCTCATCAAAGATCGAGCGGGACTCTTGAGGAGCACTAGCTGATCGTGCCCTAAGCCGCAGCGTCATGGCGGTGAAATCTTGAAGGATTGTGTCGTGGAGATCACGGGAAACGCGGGCTCTCTCCTGCGTAGCTACAGCTGACGCCAGATCATTTCGAAATCGGTAGTGCTCTAGTTCGCTGGCAAGGCGCCCGGCAACAATCTGCATCTCCGGCAACAGTTCGGTAGTCAGCCGGGGTGGGTCGAGGATAAGCAGCAGACCTCTATGCTGCTCGCTCGAAAATGGCAGCCCCCCAAAGGAGGCCACATCGAAACTGCGTGCGAATCCTGGCTCAAGGACAAGTCCGGCCTGCGGGGAAAGCCGGGACGCGGTGACCAAGTCATCGGTTGATAAATCATGTGCCGCTGAGGCGCTCGACGGCCATGCTGGCACTAGGGCGCCAGAAACGACACCCGAAGGCCGAAAACCAAATGAACACGCTTTACCGTTCCAGTAGGCGTAGCGCCAATCGACTTCAGACATCCACTGCCAAAGTACCACAATTCTGGGCACACCCAGAACGGCACTCGTATGTCGCAAAAGGTCCTCAAGCCCTGGTTTGTCCCGGTCCAGGTAGCTGATGGTTGGCCACGTTGCCAGTCTCTCAAGCAGCTTGCGGCTCCGATCGCGATATTCGCCGAAATACCCGATTAGAACGGCGGCGACCAGCAGATAGCCTGAGCGTACGATAACACGGTTAAGGTCTTGATCGGGAGAAGAAAGACCGAAGAAGGCGATCCCTACATGCCAGGCGATGAGCAGTGCCGCAGTGACAAACGCACCGTCCCGCCCCCATCGCATCGCCCCGGAAAGAATAGCAAAGGTGAAGAATACGAAGAGGGGACTAGTCGGCCCTTCTGTGAGATAGGTGAGGACTGCAAAGGCGACCAGGTCGACGGTATGCCAGAGCAGATCCTCCTTGGCGTTACCCCCCGAAAACGAGGCTACGAGAGCGCCAACAGCCGAGAATGCAACGTAGCATAGCAGGATGAGGTAGGCGATTGCACTGAAGCGAGCCGGTTGCGTCGGATCGACGTAAATGGCAACGAGCGCGAAACTACCAAGTGCAAGGCGAGAATAGGCAATGACGCGCGAGGTCCCACGTGTCCATAGCCGAGCTTGAGTCTTACGATCTGTGCCCAATTCCCTCTCGAACGTGGTCCCTCCATCCCCTTTGCATCTATACCCGTGCGGTTTGTGCAGGCGGCGGTCTGCCTCGCGGTTGCGTTAAGCATTCGACGACATCTACAACCACAGATGTATGGTTGCCAATTCGTTAATGAGTAAAAACCGAATTGCCTGTTTCGGTGCGGCCTCTCAATTTCGACCAGTTTCGCAAGAGAGCGGCGCAGGTCATTTCTGGGGACGGAGCGTAGCTCTTGGGCTCGCGAACCGGGAGTCAAACAATTGAAGAATCTGGGAGTCAAACAATTGAACAATATTGCTGCACTAATGCTGGGTACGACATTGGCCTTTGCACCGACTGTGGTGTTTGCCGAGAGCCCGGCGGAGAATCCGGAACTGGGTGGCACGCCTTACTTCGAAAACGTGAACAAGGCTGAAGAAGCTCTCCCAGACTTGATCGAGGAAGAGGTTGAGGTGGAGACGCCCGGGTGGGCATTGGAAGGTCATAAGGGAAATGGCGACCACAACAAGACCTTCAAGGTCGACGTGGTCGTCGGCGATATTGTTCGGTGCGACAGTAGCTGCGAAATTGCGGATGTCTTGAAGGACAATGGCAAGGTCGAGAGCTACGCAGCTGAGGCCGAGTACTCGTATAGTGCCACTGTGACCCACGACATGGACAACAACAAGAACAAGGGTCCAAAGACGACGACCGTCGCCGAGGGCGAAGGAAGCATTGAGCTCTATCTAGGCAATATCGCCGGAGAAGGCGGCGGCAAGCCCCCCAAGGCACCCAAGAAGTAAGCTTACCGAGCTTGGTACGGCTGCCCATTGAGCAGCCGTACCAAAATGAGCGCGACTAGAGAGCGGCCCAAAGACGGGGCTCCGTCCTTTGCATGGCTGTGGCCCGCGATTGCGCAGAAAGCGGCGTCTCGAAGATACTGGATCGTGCTTGGGCACCGCATTCATGGCGTGGGAATTGCCTGGATCCCGCTCGGCCAAGTCCATGCACGCGGCTATTGGGTGCGCGCATTGTGAGCACCGCCAAACTCGACATCCATCAGGAACCACCAGCTGCATCGTGGGTGCCACCGAAACCGAGGGCTGGTTCAAGCTGCTCTGGTTGACGTCGGCCGCCAATCTCTCGCTGCCCCTTAATATCGCGTGCGGCAAGCCTACGACGTCATCACCTCTTGCTTCGGGTTTGCAACGATAGGAAGAAGCTATTCCGCCATGACTGGGGCACGTACCGTCCGCTTGCATATACGGAAGACCGCCGCGCAGACTGCCAAATTTGGCAACCGCAGGAACGCTCAGCGTTCGCTTCAGATCAAATACGGGTGCCATTTCAGCGAGCTAAGTAGGACCTTCCCACGAAGCTAAACGGTGACACTGAACCAGCGCGCACCCCCCCGCTGAGCGAGTTAGTGCTTGGGGATGTCATCCGACCTCCCAGGGCAGGTCGCAATTGGATGGCAGTCCCGCCGCAACGCGTCGTCAGTCAGGTATCTAGGCCGTCGCGGAAGTCATTCAGGTCGGCATCCACTGACGACGGCGCCTCCATCCATTCGGCCATCGTTGCGCCGGTCGCCGGGTCACGCGTGGGGATGGGCAGCATCATGATGCGCTTAGCCGCGGCGCGCCGACCCGCTTCATCGAGGCGGGCTTCCTGCACATTGTCCCAGTCGCGACCGTCGGGGTAGCCGCCTACCATCATGATGTCTTCAGACTGCGCAACCATGGCATGCGACACGCCTGCCGGCAGGACGATGACATCGCCGGCCTCGACCCGCACCCGCAGCCCGCCGACACCGAACAGCTCGACCTCCATCCAGCCGCGAGCGCAGCCGAGGCATTCATGCGTCGTCGAATGGAAATGGGCATAGGTGTAAATGCCGGGGTAGTGCCAGTTATTGAGCCAGCCATTATTGCGGAAGCGCTGCATCACGGCCTCCTCACCACCGCCGGCTACCGCGCCACGATGGACGAGGAGCGGAAAGCGGCTATTGGGCAACATGCCATTTGGTTTTGACCAATACAGTTCGGTGGTCATGGCGGGACTCCTTGGTGGTTCTGGATGGCGACGAGGGCAGCGGTAACCAGAGCATGGTCTTCGGTGTCGGGCAGGCCGCTCACTGCAGCGGCGCCAACCACGCCCACGCCGCGAACAACAATGGGTACACCGCCCCCGCTGGCCGCATAGTCGGCCTCGGCCAGGCGGAAACGACGGGAGAAGTCCCAGCCATGCTGTTCGCACAGCAGTCGCATGTAGAGCGAGCTCTGATGAAAGCGGAGCGCCAGGGCACGCTTGCGGCGTGTCCAATCCGGATTGTCAGGCGTGGCGCCGGGCATGAGGGCGGCGAAAACCAGGGTATCACCGTGGCAGACTTCGATGGCCACCGGCAGGTGACGGCGCGCCGCCTCTGCCTGCATCTGGGCGCCGAGCTGCCAAGCGGTCGAATAGTCGAAGCGGACGAGCGCTAGGCGCTCTTGTTCCGCGCTCAGTTCCTCCAGCGTCGGGGCCATGGGTCAGAGTCCCAACTGGCGGAGATGGTCGATGGACCGGCTGGCGAAAAGCTGCCAGTCGGACGGGTTATCATGCTCGGTGACGATATGATTGGCCGCAGTCTTGCGAAATAGCGGCACAAGCGCCGCCCAGTCGATGATGCCGTCGCCGGTCGCGGTCCATCCATCGTCCTCTTTGGTGCCAAGAGGGCCCGTATCCTTGGTCTGGATAGCCACGATACGGTCCGCGAACCGCTCCAGCTCGGCCGCCGGCTCGGCCCCGGCCCGCACGATCCAGCCACAGTCGATCTCGAACTTCACGCTCGGACCGCCCGCCGCGAATATATGGTCGATGGGCCTGCTGCCGTCGTTCAGCGGCACGAATTCGAAATCGTGATTATGCCAGGCGACTTCCAGCCCATGCCGCGCCGCGGCTTCCGCTCCCCTGGCCAGCTTTTCGCCCAGTTCGCGCCAGTATTGAGCAGTGGGGCGGCGTTCTTCGGGCGTTACATAGGGCGGGATGAGATAGGTCGCGCCCAGGGTCAGGGCAATGTCGATGAAGCGCTTGGGCTCGCTGACCAGCCCCGCCAGCGGCATGTGAAAGCCGTAGCAGGCCAGACCCGCATCATCGAGTTGGCGACGAAACAATGCCGGGTCAGCCTCATATGCCGGCAGCCAAGGCTCGATGGCGTCGTAGCCCATGCTCTTGAGAAGCGGGAACTGGTCCACAAGGGGCGGAAAGTTGCGAGAGGAATAGAGCTGGTAGGCCTTGCGGTATGTCATGCGGCACTCTGCTGGTCCGGGGGTCAGTCAATCAACGACCCCGTCATTCCGCTGGGAAGGAATGACGGGACCGGAAGGAAGTCGTCAGGGCTGAGCTTCCTTGTCACTGTCGAATTCGAGCAGCTCGACCATCACGCCCAGATCCTTGACCGTGTCGTAGTAGGCATATCGGCCATGACTGCCATCGAACTCGCCGCGCTGCAGCAACTTGTGGCCCTTGCCTTCGAGATAGGCGTGACGATTGGTGAGGTTCCGCGTGCGGAAAGCGATGTGGTGGCAGCCGGGACCCTTTTCCTCCAGCAGATCGCGCCATGCGCTCTTTTCCGGTCCGGGTTGAAGGAACTCGACGTCGATATTGCCGAACTTAAACATCATGATGCGGCAACCCACCTCAGCCGGCTCGCCATTGTATATGGCCTTGGCCTCTTCCGGCTCGGCTGCGCGTCCCTCTGTCGGCATCGGCTTGCCGGTAAGGTCCGAAAACCACTGGGCTGATCTCACTACATCGTCAGTGACGAAGCAGATCTGCATCACTTCGTCTTCATCAAGCAGGCGCTTGTCCATGTTAGTCATCCGTTGATTGGCGTGTGCCCAGCGGCCTGAAGCACGAGGCTTCGGGTCGCCAGACGTCGCTGGGAGGAGATTGGGAAGTGTCAGCCCAGGATAGTGTCGTAATTGTCCTTGAGCTGGCTGATGGCATCGTCGACGCTCATCGAGGGGTCGCTCCAGAAATTGAAGACGACGTCCCAGAGCGAGTTTTGCCAGTCGGCATCGACGGTCGAGTGCGGGTTTGGCACCTGGTGATCCGCATCTTCCAGGATGCGCAACACTTCGACCGAGCAGGCATCAAGCGCTTCGGAAGGCGCATCCAGCCGGGTCGGGGTCGACCCCTTGGCTGCCGAAAACTCGGCCTGGATCTGTGGATCGGCAACCACGGCAGCGAAGTCGAGCTCGGCGGCATCGACATCTTCGGGCTGCCCGCCGAGAATGCCCCAACTATCCACAGTCACCGGCACGGCAAGCGCGCCCGGGATCTGGATGCAACCGAAGTCGGTTCCCGCCGCCTTGCCGGCAGCCAACCACTCGCCCTTCATCCAGTCGCCGTGGATCTGCATTAGCGCCTGGCCGGTGATCACCATATTGGTAGTCACGTTCCATTCGCGGTTGGCAGACCCCTCGTCGGCTTCCTGCTGGAAGCGGCGCAGGGTTTGGAGCAAGGTGCGCATTTCAGCACTGTCGATCACCGCCGGATCGGGGTCTTCGCCATAGACGGCGTTGTAGAATTCCGGGCCGCCCGTCGCTGCTGCCAAGGCATGGGCCAAGTAGCCGATCTGCCACTGCTGCCCACCAATGGCAATGGGGACAAAGCCCGCATCGCGAACCTTCTGGAAGTCTGCAAACATAGCATCGAGCGAGGTCCAGGACGCCGGATCGACGCCCGCTGCCTCGGCCACTTCCATGCTGTAATAGGCCATGCCGTCAATGTGGATGGCGGTGGGGATCTTCATGATCTCGCCATCGACAGTGATCGAGCTGACCACGGAGGCCGGATAGTGCTCGAGAATGCCCTGCTCGGTGAAGAACTCGGTCAGAGGCCGTCCCAGGCCCAGGCCCGCAAGGTCGCGATAGACGCCGGGGCTGGATTCCAGGAACACATTGGGCGGCGTGCCGCCGGTGACCAGGTTCATCAGGTTGACGTTGGATCCGGTATTGTGGGGGATGGCGATATCGGTCCAGGTATGGCCCTTGGCCTCGAGCCCGGCCTTGAGCACGTTGAGCGCCGCCACTTCCGGTCCCGAAGACCAATTGTGATATACCACCAGGTCCGTGGCGCTGACGGCTGAGGTCAGCATGAATGCGGCGGTCAGGCCGCCCAGCGTGGACTTCAACATCTTGGTTATCCTCCCTTATGATGTTGGACTAGATCCGCTGCCCAGTCTGGGCATCGAAGAGATTGGCCTTACCGGCCTGGAAACTGACGGCCACTTGGCTGCCGCTCACGAGGCTGGCAGCTAGGTCTGGTGCAACGCGCAGCGCCAGGATCTCGCTTTCGAAATCGAGATAGAGGGTGGCGTCCGAGCCGGTGCGCTCAGCAGAACGGACGATAAGGATGAAATCTCCCTGCCCCTGGGCCAGCGACAGATGTTCGGGGCGCAGCCCGACAACAACCCTTTGGCCATTGCGGGGCGGTGCCAAAAACGCGTGTGACGACAGGTCGAGCCGCGTGCCCGAGGCAAAGACCGCCTCCACCACCGCGCCTTCGAGGTGCAACGTCGCCGCTCGCATGTTCATTGCCGGAGCCCCGATGAAGCCGGCGACGAACACGTTCGCCGGCCGCTCATAGATCTCGTCGGGCGTTCCGAATTGCTGGATGACGCCCCCATCCATGACCGCGATCTTGGTGGCCATGGTCATGGCTTCGATCTGGTCGTGGGTGACATAGACGACCGTGGAACTGAGCTCCTCATGCAGCTTTTTGATCTCGAGCCGCATTTCGGTGCGCAATTTGGCATCAAGATTGCTGAGCGGTTCATCGAACAGGAAGACGTCGACCTTCTTGATGATGGCCCGGCCAATGGCTACGCGCTGGCGTTGACCACCGGACAGTTGGGCGGGCTTGCGCTCGAGCAACGGCTCGATCTGCAGCATCTTCGCCACCCAGGCGATGCGACGCTCGATTTCTTCCTTAGGCAACTTGCTTGCGGCCAGCCCGAACCTGAGGTTCCCTCGCACCGTTTTGGTGGGATAGAGCGCATAAGACTGGAACACCATAGCCAGCCCGCGATCCTTGGGATCGAGTTCAGTGACGTCGCGATCGCCGATCATGATCCGGCCATCCGTCACCTCGAGCAGGCCCGCCAAGAGGTTGAGCAGCGTGGTCTTGCCACATCCGGACGGCCCGAGCAGCACCAGGAAGTCGCCATCCTCAATGGCAAGGTTGAGATCATCCAGCACCGTAACGGCGCCATAGCGCTTGACGATGTGTTCGAAACTTACCGCAGGCATGGCGCTAACCCTTGATGGCGCCGGCGGTCACGCCCTGAACGAAGAGCTTGCCGACGAGAAAATAGATGACGAGGGGTGGAATGGCCGTCAGCAACGCGGCAGCCATGTTGTGGGCATAGTTGGTGGTGCCCGTGGAAATGGTGATCAGATTGGCCAGATTCACTGTCATCGGCTGGCCCGACAGGCCACCGAAGGTCACACCGATTAGGTAGTCGTTCCAGATCGAGGTGATCTGGAGAATGAGGATGACGATCAGTATATTGCCGCTCATCGGCACGATGATCTCAAAGAAGATGCGCCAGAACGAGCCCGAGTCCATGAGAGCCGCGGACATGATCTCGGTGGGAATGTCCTTGTAGTAATTTCGGAAAATCAGCGTCAGCACCGGCATGGCCAGCACCGCATGCATGAGCGCCACGGCCCAGAGCGTGCCATAGACCTTGAGCGTCGTGGACATGACGATCAGCGGATACATGATGATCTGGAATGGGACGAAGGCGCAGATGAAGAGCAGGAACAAAAACGTCCCGGCCCAGCGAACCTTCCACAGCGCCAGCGCGTAGCCGGTGACCATGGCGAGCGAAATCGACAGGATCAGCGAGGGAAAAAGGATCGAAACTGAGTTCCAGAAGCCCACCTTGAGCCCATCGCACCTGATGCCAGAACAGGCGTGGTTCCAGGCATGGTCCCAGGCCTCCAGGGTCCAGACCTGCGGCAGGGCGAAAATGGCCCCTTCCCGGATCTGGTCCATGGTCTTGAACGAGGTCACAACCACCACGTAGAGGGGGATGCAGAAGAAGGCAGCGCACATCGTCAGGAACACGATGATGGCAATGCTGCGCGGCGTGATCCGCTTCTTGGTGCGGGGAAAATAGGCGGATCGGAACGTATCGGCTGCCGTTGCGCCGGCGGCGCGTTCTCCGAGGGATATCTGGCTCATCGGGCCGCCTCCCGTTTGCGTTGCTGCCAGGCGGTCAGGACGACCAGCGGCACGAAAATGACGAGGGTAATGACCAGCATCATCACCGCGGCCGCCGAGGCGTAGCCGAGATTGGACTTGGCCGAGAGTGCGTTGATGGTGAAATAAGCCGGCACCCAGGTGGATTGACCGGGGCCACCATTGGTCATGGCCACGACAACGTCATAGGCCTTGATCACCCCCAGCGAGAGTAGGATGGCGCAGGTTATGAAGGTGAACTTCATCATGGGAATGATGACTTCGAGATAAACCCGCCATAGCGGCACGCCATCAAGCTTGGCCGCACTCCAGATCTCTGTATTGATGCCTTTGAGGCCGGCCAGCATCAGAGCCATGTAGAAGCCGGCACTCTGCCAGACCGATGCCAAAATGATGGCATACATGGCCGTGTCAGGCTGCGCGAGCCAGTTGAAATCGACCTGCCAGCCCAAGCCCCTGAGGAAGCTTTGCGCGCCCAAGGTCGGATTGAAGATCCAGCGCCAGGCGGCGCCGGTGACGATCAAAGACACTGCAAGGGGATAGAGGAAGACGGTGCGGAAGAAGCTTTCGCCGCGCTTCTCCTTGTCGATCATGGCCGCCAGGACGAAGCCGAAGACGATGGCCAACGCACTGCCCAGGCCGAGCACGACCAGGTTGCGCAGCGAGATTTCCCAGCCTGCATCCTTGAACAGGCGCTCATACTGACGTCCCCATTCAGACCAGTCGATACCGTATTCCGGTAGGCGGCGGCTGCGGGTGAACGACAGGTAGATCGTCCAGCCGATCGAGCCCACAAAGGCAATAGCCGTCACCGCCAGGGCTGGTGTCAGGGCGAGTTGGGGCGCAATGCGACTCCAGCGCATCTGCATACAGTCCTCCCTTTGTCGGCGTCTTTCGGCGCCTTGCTTCAAGGCGCACCCGACTTGTATTATCGTTAATCTATGGCCATAAACGAGGAGCCGTCAACCGCCCTTTGTCGTTTGACCAGCCGATTATTGCAGGCACACTGGTCACCGAGCCGCCCAAGAGGAGAAAAACCAATGAAAATTCAGGATGATATGCCCAGGCTGGGATTTGGCACCTATGGCCGGCAGGGGGAAGATGGGATCAGCGCTATGCTTGCCGCCCTGCAGGCTGGCTACCGTCATCTCGACACCGCCCAGACCTATGACACCGAAGGGGAAGTGGGTACGGCACTGCGCCGGTCAGGACTTGCGCGCGGCGACATTTTCCTGACCACCAAGATTTCCACGGACAACTATGGCGAAGGATGTCTCATTCCCTCCCTTCGCAGGAGCCTGGAGACACTTCAGGTCGATCAGGTCAACCTGACATTGCTGCATTGGCCATCGCCCCACGGCAAGCAGGCGCTCGAAACCTATCTGGTACAATTGCTCGAGGCGCAGGACCTGGGCCTCACACGCTATATTGGCGTTTCCAATTTCACCATCGCGCTGCTCGAAGAAGCCGAGGCAATCGCCGGGCCGGGGCGCATCGTCAACAATCAGATCGAACTAAACCCTCTGATGCAAAACAAGAAATTGTCAGACTATTGCGGACGAAAGGGCATTCAAGTCACCTGCTATCAGCCGATTGCCCAAGGCCGCCTTGCCGGCCAGCCAGTGCTGGAAGAAATCGCTCAACGCCATGCCGCCAGCGTCGAACAGGTGGCGCTCGCGTTCGAACTGGCCAAGGGCTATGCCGCCATCCCCACCTCCAGTCGGGCCGAGCGTATCCGCTCCAACTTCGCCGCGAGGGAAATTGCGCTCACCGCCGAGGACATTGAGCGGATCGAGGCCATCGATCGCAATGAGCGTGCTATCGACCCGTCCTGGGGCCCGGATTGGGACTGAACCACGCCGTAGTTGACAGCGCCAGCCGCCGGATGCGATGACGCGATCGTGTATTAACGTTCCTACAAAGTCAGCAGGACTGACATAGTAACAGGATGGCCAGGGGCCAGGAGGAAATTCATGCTAGGTATTGCCGGTTTCGGCCACGTCGCCATCAAGGTAACCGACCTCGACAGGTCGCTCGACTTCTATAGGGATCGCCTCGGCTTTCCCGAAATGCTGCGCCTCAAGAACGAGGATGGCTCCACTTGGCTCGTCTATCTGCGCATCACCGACGATCACTACATTGAGATTTTCCCCGGCGCCGAGAACGATCGTGCCCCGGGCTGGAACGCCAATGGCGTCAACCACATGTGCTTCACTATCGTGGACCTTGATGGTACCACAGCGCGCATCAAGGCCGCAGGGATCAGCTTGACCTCAGAAATCAAGGATGGACTGGATGGCAATCGCCAGGCCTGGATCGAAGACCCAGACGGCAATCGCATCGAGCTGATGGAAATGGCCCCCGATTGTTTGCAGTATCAGGCAATCCGCCGCCTGCACGCGGAACAGAATTGACGTTCAAGGAGTAGCTCGCGTGGGCAGGCCGACCATTCGACTGAAGGATATCGCCGATACGACCGGCTTTTCAGTCAACACGGTCAGTCTTGCCCTGCGCGGTAGCCCGCGCATTCCGCTCGAGACCAGCCAGCGTATCCAGGAGGCGGCGGCCGCGCTCAACTACATGCCGAACCAGGTTGCCAAGTCGCTGGTCAGCCGCGAGACCAAGACCGTTGGCCTGGTGCTCACCGACATCACCAACCCCGCCTTGACCCAAGTGGCCCAGGCCATCGAGCTGGCGCTGGCCGAACGCGGCTATTCCACGCTCTTTGCAACCTCGAACAATGAGCTTGAGGAAGAAAAGCGGGTGATCAGCATGTTCCAGTCTCGGCAGGTCGACGGCATGTTGATCTACCCCCGCAGTCACCGTGAACTGGAGCATATTCGCAAGCTGCGCGGGGCCAACTACCCTGTGGTGCTGCTGGTCGCCGACCCCGATGCTGGGGTGGACGCGGTATCAGTGGACGAGCGGCGCGGCGCCTATCGCGCGGTCCGCCATCTGATCGATATGGGTCACAGCAGGATCGGTATAATCGACAGCTCCAATCCCTTGGGCAATCAGGAGAAGCGAGAGGGCTACATCGCGGCACTGTCGGAGGCCGGGATCAAACCGGATCCGAGCTATTCGTCAGATCCCCAGGGTCATTCAGTCATACGCGGCTATTGGGCGATGGACCGACTCATGCGCTTGGCCAACAGGCCGACCGCCGTCTTTGCCGCCAATGATTCCCTGGCCATCGGCGCCCTGCGCTGGACGCAGAAGAACGAGCTGCGCGTGCCCCAGGATGTAGCCATTGTCGGTTTCGACAATATTGAGTTCGCCGAGCACGCCGCTACGCCGCTGACCAGCGTCAACTATGAAATAAAGCTGGTGACCGATCTCGCCGTGTCGCGGCTCATAGAGCTCATCGGTTGCCAGAACGGATTGCCCGAGCCGAACGTCACTCTGATTGATCCGGAACTGATAGTGCGCGAGAGCACGCAGGGCAGCGAGACCAGCGAACATGGCTGGCGACGATCGGGGGAAGCCGAGTCGCTGGAAGCGTGAACGGTGGGGCGCGCAAGTCCGTCAATGGCCAGCGCAATGGTTTTTAGGCCCGGGGAATTGCGGTCGGTCGAGACGGATCGCGCCCGAGTGCGCTCTTGCCGCACGGCTGGTTCGCCGGCACAATCAAAGCGGTCGACGTCGTCCGTTCAAGCTTCTAATCTTGAAACTATAAAACAGTAGTGCACGAAGGGACAAAGCGCGGAATGGCCATTTGCTGGCGACCGCTGTCCGTGGGCAGCTATGTTCTTGATGCGAAGCGTTCGACCAGCTCGGTTTCGCCAAGGACAATCAGAAGATCGTCTTTCTGAACAACGGTGGTGGCTTGGGCATATGTGAATACCTCACCGGCTCGCTTGATGCCCACGACGGTGACGCCGTACTCCTGCCTCACCTTGCCCTGTTCAAGCGTCTTGCCAACCAGATCAACCGGCGCACGCGTTTTGACCATGGCGAAATCATTGTCCAGGTCAACGAAGTCCATCATTTTACCGGTCAGGATATGGGCTACCATCTGGCCCATGCGCGCTTCAGGGTAAATGACGTTCTTGACGCCGATACTCTTGAGAATTTTGCCGTGGCGTTCGTTGTTGGCCTTGGCCCAGATTGTGGGAACCCCCGCCTCGATAACGGCAAGCGCTGTCAGAATGCTCGCCTCTAGGTCAGCGCCAATAGCAATAACAGCAGTTTTGAAATCAGCTATTCCGATCTGTCGAAGGGCATCGGGACTGGCACAATCAGCTTGGACCACATGCGTGAGTATTCCCGCCGCTTCCTGAACAATCGTAGCGTTCTCATCCACACCGAGGACTTCATGCCCCATTCGGATCAGCGAGCTCGCGACTGAACTGCCGAAACGACCGAGCCCGATAACCAGGATTGTCTCTGCTTTGATGCGATGGGAGAGTTTAACCAACGATAGGGCGCTCCTCTGGATAATGTAGTGCGCTTCGCCCCCTGCCGAGCGCAAGGGCCGTGGCTATGGTAATGGTGCCTACTCTACCGATTATCATCAGTACGATCAGTACGAGTTCAGCTGCAGGTGGCAACTGGCCGGTGATCCCGGTGGAAAGGCCCACCGTGGCGAATGCAGAAATTGTTTCGAAAAGCACGGCCACGAGGGGATATTCTGTCACCGATAGGATGATCAGGGTGCCCAGGCACACAAGGGCCAGAGACAACAAAATCACGGTGAGTGCCTGACGTTCGATGGCAGTGCTGATGCGTCGGCCAAACAAGGCTGCTTCGCGGTCGCCGCGTGCCTCTGACAGAACAACGATGGCCAAGACGAAAAATGTGGTGATCTTAATGCCGCCTGCTGTTCCGGCGCTACCGCCGCCAATGAACATCAGCAAATACGTCACTGCCAACGTCTCATCATTGAGGGCGCCGATATCGAGCGCATTGAAGCCGGTAGTTCGCGTGGTGACTGATTGAAAGGCGCTGTTGAGAAGCTTGCCCCCAAGTCCCATTGGCCCCAGGGTGTCCGGGTTATTCCATTCCACGAATAGGACAGTCACGAAACCGACCAGTAGAAGAATGACAGTCCCTAGCAAGGTGATTTTGGTATGCAGCGTCCATGGTCGGCCCCGCCCGATGGTAGTCCGGCTCTGTAGCTCATGGATCACCGGAAAACCGAGAGAGCTGAGGACGATCGCAAGCATGATCGGCAGCAGGAAGAGCCAGTCGTTCTGAAACCCCATCAAACTGTCTGAGTAGGTTGAAAAGCCTGCATTGTTGAACGCCGATACAGCATGAAACAGCCCATGCCATAAGGCGACTGCCCAATCCTGGCCGTAAGAGAAATGCAGGCGTAGTGTGAGGGCAAGGGCCAGTACGACTTCGACGACTAGGGTGACCAGAAGGATTAGGCGCAGCACACTTCTGGCGTCCACCATCTCAAACTGGCTGCGCTCCACCTGAGTACGCAGTCGGTCCTTTAACCGAAACCCTCTCCCCGCGAGCAGGCCTAGCAGCGTGGCAGCCGCCATGATCCCAAAGCCCCCGATCTGGAACAGGACCAAAATTACGACCTGGCCGAAGGTAGACCAGTAAACCGGGGTATCCACGACAACCAAGCCGGTGACGCACACTGCCGACGTTGCGGTAAACAGGGCGGTCAGAAAGGGCGCATGGCCCGGGCCTGCATGGGACGCCGGCAGCATGAGCAAGACCGTCCCAATCGCAATTGCTACCATAAAGGCAATGGGCACAAGTCTGGTCGGATGGGTCACATTGGCAAGCACGCTGTGCTCCGGGAGGCAATCCAAGCCTTTTCAGGAACCTTGTCCCTGCGCTGCGGCCAGGTAGCGGCGTTCCTATAGGCCACGACAGGCCTGAGCACAATACCGGGCTGAAAAGCAACTTGAACAGCAGGTCGTAGCCTCGTTGCCGAGGGCGATGCCCGCGATCTCGGATTTGGATCGTGTCGCATCGGAGTTTCACCACAATCGACCAATCCGACAGGTGTTCTATGCCTTGGTCGAGGCATTGCCGGTCAGATGTAAGTTGACGCGAACCCAGCCAGGACCTTCCTTCTCCATAGCCTCGACGGCAGTTCTTCCAGCGCGGGGGCGCCGCATCGGGCGCCCCTCCTTTAGCTACCCGGAGACGGCCAAGGAATTGAAGTGCTCGACGCCGGTGGTGCCATCGCCGTCGCCCATGTCCATTACCGAGAAAAACATCGCGCAGGCCGGCGAATCCTCAATCTTGGCCATGATCGCCAGGGCGTCGGCCTCACTTCGCCAATGCACGATATCGAGGTAGTCGCCATCAGGCTTCTTGACTAGCTCCCGTCGGAGGAAGCCAGGCTGTTCTGCCAGAAAGTCCTTCTGGAAGGTCGTCCACGCAAGCAATAGGTCCTGCTCGGACTTTCCAGCTGCCAGTTTGAATGGCGCCATTTCCACAATCGTGTTCATCGTCGTCTCCATTGCGTTGTTGATGACGCCGGATTACGCAGATATGAGCCATTTTGCGGCGCATTTGTTCGAGAAATCATGACCCGCACTTCTGATGCTGCACGCCTGCAAAGACTGGATCTGCTGTCGAGCCGGTTGAAGTCCGACGAACCGATGGCAATCGGGGCACTCGCAACCGAGTTTGGCGTTAGCCGCCGCACTCTGACGCGTGACATCGCTCTCCTGCGGGAGCGGGGATTGCCGGTAGATGCTGACAGGGGACGCGGCGGCGGTGTTCGCGTGGCCTCGATCTGGGGCGTCGGGCGGCTGAATCTCAATTATCGCGAGGCCGTGGACTTGCTCGTCAGCCTCGCGGTCGCCGAGCAGACCCACTCGCCCATTCTCATGGCAAACCTAGCCCCGATCCGCCGCAAGCTGATGGCCTCGTTTTCTGCGAACAGCCGCGGCCGGATCAATCAACTCAAAGCGCGGCTAATGATTGGCGGAGCCGCGTCTGCCTCGGTCGTATTGAGCCACTCTGTGCCCAAGGCACGCGTTGTCGAGGCCCTGCACGAGGCGTTTCTGACGATGCAGGTTGCCCAGATCACCTATAGCGACGGTGTGGGAAGCAAGACCAAACGGCTCATAGAGCCGCAGTACCTGCTGCTCAACTACCCCGTATGGTATGTTCTGGCATATGATCGAGGACGCCAAGGCGTCCGCACGTTTCGCTGCGATCGCTTGCAAGCCGTGCAGCCACTAGGGTTGACTTTCAAACTGAAGGCGGTCGAGGATTTTCGTGCTGGCTTAGAGGGAGCTGACATCATCATGCCCTAAGCCGAGAGGCGCTCCGCTCAGGCCGCGGCCCGATGCCCATGACTTTCCTAGGCGGCAGTTCAGACCCCGACCATTGAACGGCAGCGGTAATGTGCTCACCACCGTGCCCTCTGGCGGCCGCCGCCTCGAATTGAGCGCGAGTTGCCTCAATCATTGGTGCGCGGGCAGCAGCGCCGGCCGCCTCAACCGCGTAAGCGAGGTCCATCTCACCAGGTCCACAAGAAACACTTGCGTACAATCATGTCTCCGGCAACGCGTGCCCCCGTTGCGGTCTCTAAGAAAATGCAGCCTTTAGAACGACCGTCCTCTGCCCGCAGGAACCCCCTCAGTCGCCATTCGTTTTGCAGCACTGGAAGTGGAGGACGTCATGGCTGCGCGCGCAGTGTGGAAGGGTGCCATCAAAATTGCTGAAATCGTCTGCCCTGTTGCGATGTATACGGCGGCCACGACATCGGACCGGATATCGCTCCATCTGGTAAACCGCAAAAGCGGCAACCGTTTACGGCGGGTCTACATGGACGAAAAGACCAAAAAGCCGGTGGACACCGAAGACCAGGTGAAAGGCTATGAGGTGCAAGAGGGCAGCTATGTCATCCTCGAGCCGGAGGAAATCGCTTCTGCGGTGCCGGACAGCAACAAAGTGCTGACCGTCGACAATTTCATCACCTGCAGTCAGATAGAAACCACCTTCTTCGATCGACCCTATTACTTGCTGCCGGCCAATGACGCGGCAGAGGAAGCCTTCGTCCTGGTCCGTGAGGCCCTAAAGAAGACGAAGGCCGCCGCGATTGCTCACACTGTCCTTTTTCGCCGCATGCGCCCCGTCCTCATACGCGCTCATGGCAAAGGGCTGATCGCGACCACGTTGAACTTCGACTATGAAGTTCGGTCGGCCAAACAAGCGTTCAAGGATATCGCGAACAAAAAGATCGACCCAGAAATGATGGAATTTGCCCAGCACATCCTGACCAAGAAGTCGGGGAAGTTTGATCCAGGCAAATTCGATGATCGCTATGAGGAGGCGCTTACCGAGCTGGTGCGCGCAAAGATCGAAGGCCGCAAGATCATCCCCTTCAAGAAACCCGAGCCCACCAAGCCCAATGATCTGCTCGAGGCCCTGCGGATGAGCGCGGAAGGCAAAAGCGCGACCGCCAAAAAGCCGAGCAAGTCTCAAGCCACCAAGAAGCGTGCTACCGAAAAGGCGCGACCGCGGAGAAAAGCCAGCTAGCGTCTGGCCTTCTTATCCTCCGGCTTGCCCTCAAGGCTGCGCTTTAATGCCTGCATGAGGTCGATAACGTTGGTGGGTTGCTCGGTCTGATCATCTTCCACCTTTTTGGTCCGCGGCTTCTTTTTAGGCTTGTCCTTTGCTTTGATGATCTCGAGCAGCTTATCCTGCACCGGATCCTCGACCATGGTTTCGGACCAGGTGGTTGTCCGATCCTCAATGATCTTTTGCACCATGCTCAGCATCTTGGGGTCCACCTTCTGGTCGTCGACCTTCTCCCAATACTCTGTTTCGTCGCGCACCTCGTCGCCGTATCGCAGTGTCCACAGAATGATGCCGCGGTCCCAGGGCTGCAGCATGACCGCGCGCTCCCGATTGCCTATCACCAGCCGTGATATGCCCACGACGTCCTTTTGAACCATTGCCTGCTGTATGACACGGAAAGCCTCTTCACCGACGTCGTCGGCCGGGACCACGAAATAGGGACTGTCGAAATAGACCCACTCGATGGAATCGGACGGCGCGAACTCATCAATATCGATGGTGCGTGCACTCTCTAGCTGCACGGCATCGAGTTCTTCGTCTTCAAGCACGACGTAGTCCTTTTCGCCCTTTTCATAGGCCTTGACCTGGTCGTCCTTGTCCACCGCCTTACCGGTCTCGGCGTCTACGTACTGGGTGTAGATGCGGTCGCCGGTTTTGCGGTTGATCGTGTGAAATTTGACCTTGTTGCCCTCGGTCGTCACCGGCGAGAGCGTTACCGGGCAGGTTACGAGCGAGAGCTTGAGATATCCGCGCCAATAGGGTCGTACGGCCATTGATGCCTCCAGGGATGGGAGCAAAACGTGCAGACGCTTTCCGTGTTCCACCTCGGCGGATAGAGGGCTAGCTTTGGCGGGACAAGTCGTGGCCTGACGCACCGCCAGACATCTCGAAATCTTAGCCCAGAGCGGCCACCGGCGTGGGCGGTCCAATTCTGCCTCCACCCGCAGGGCCTGGTCGCTTTCATGATCGAGGGCTGGTTCAAAGAGCGCGGCATCCAACGTGCCGTGTCGCATCCGGGGGGTAGAAGACACTGCCCGCAAGTTGGTAGGGGCGGTACTGCCCGGCGGAAATTGCCAAGCGCTGGCCACGCATGTTCCCCTTTCGGTCTCCTCCAGCGACAGTTGAGGGTCAACAGGCGACTACTCGCGCTTGCAGCGCGCTGTGCAGGGGCTCGCAGCCGTGGCTTGGGACTTCGGGCTACTGCTGCTTTTGTCGCACTGCGCGCCTTCCGCATAACCCTCGACGCCGAGGTTAAAGTTCGCTAGGCCCTTCCGGTCTGGATTAAACGTGGCCTGGAGGGCTTTGGTGAAGTTGACCAGTGCGGTGCGTCGGGCACCCCTCCGTCTACGTCAATGTCGCCCCAGGGGACGCCAGATCCGTGGTTCAGGCGGCAACAATGTAATCGCGGTCACAGAGAGCCCGGAAAAGGTAGCCCATTGTGATAGCTGGGGCAGCAGCCCAAGACTTAAGCGTCTGACGGGCGGGCGAGTGTCCAACATCTGCCTAGTGCCTTTAGGGCCTTCGCGCCGCCCCGGATGGCGAAGAGGGATCCGAGGGACTGGCTGTGTTGGTAAAGATTCAGATGAGCGATACTTGGTCGCGGCACGCTGGAATTGCCCATCTCCGTGATCTGCCTCTTAACCTGGGCCGTACAAATAGCTAAAGACCGGGGGCAGCATGATCGACCTAAATTCAACCCTGCGAGAGCTACTAAACGCTGGTGTCGAGGTCCACGCCACCTGTGCAAATGAACACGAGTATAAGCTCGACCTGCACAAGCTGGCCGCCCTGGCCACGCCGTTCGTGCGCCTTGATGAGGTGATATTGGCGAAATCTTGGTGTCCCAGGTGTAGCAAGCTTGCCAGCTCGTATGCCATCAGGACCATTAACTGACGCTTGAAGCTTCTTCGGCGATTTGGCCAACCACTATGCCGCGCTTGAAACCTGCGGATCGCCTTGCCCGCTAATCCGTGCCGCCTTTCATCCTGAAAACTCTTTTGGGACCGAACGAACCCTCATAGGTGCTGGATGGGGCGATAGCGGGATAGGCCGCCGACTCGCCATTTCCACCGGCATTGGAATGGTTCTGAAGGACTATTGCCGCCAACGTTGCTGTTCCCGTTTCTCCGGCAAGGCGGTTAAACGTCACGGACCGCTGCAGCCGACCGGTCCGCTCATGACATTTGCGCTCACATTGTTCGCACTGAATACGAGGGGAACGAGCCCGTTTGAGCTCTTCAGCGGGCGTCGAATGCGCTTCAGTGTTCTTTATGGGTTCTGGGGGTGGTGTAGGGCAAAGCCAAGAGCCACAATAACGGCACCGGTGAATACGTTGACCAGCCGATCAACCTTGCCAGGCATGTCAAAGTTTAATGACAGAGAAGGCCTCAAATGCGACGGTTCGTCATCGCTGACCAATCTGTGGCATCGGCGATGACAGTCAAATGCCCAGAAAGAGGTCCAAGCTGCCGCCACGAAACCCTTAGAGGTGGCGTATGTCAGCCAATTTCCATGCATTGATCATTTGTCCATTTTGTCGCCAAACGAATTCAGTCGGCGCGGCGAATCTCCCACACGGAACCGTTCTGAACTGTTCCCGCTGTGGTCACCTGTTAGCCAAGTGGTTGGTCGATCCTAACGGAGGTCAGTTCTTGCCGGTCGTTAGCGCCAAACTTGTACTCGCTGACTGCCCTGCACCTAGGGGGCCACTTTAAGGTCACACCTTTCGCGTGTTTGACATACGGGAAAGCTTGAGCCCAACCTTTCGGGCCCGCACCGCCCGGGCCCTATCAAGCCGGAACCCCGGACAGCCAACCACGATCAGAGGTCGGCCCAGCCGGCAGCAGCTTGCCTTGGTTTCACCCGCCCCGGCGCGTGAGCGAGTGCCGACTTCCAGAATGCAGATCCCACACGTCAGCGGTATGTATGTAACCGGTCGGCGGGGCAGCGGCGCGCCAGGTAGGCACGCTGCATCGAGGCCGGCAAGGCGGACCACAAAATGTGACAGCCGGGCGGCGCCCAGACGCGTCACTGTCTTTGCTATCCCCGTAGAGCCGCGAGTGCTCTGGCCACGGGTGGCGCCGCGACCACAGCTATCTCGACAGCTCCAGCTAAGGTCACGACAGTTGCAAGTCGCCCGTTCAGGTCACGGCCGGCCGTGAGCGACCTGGTTCGCGCCGCAGGACCAGGATCAGCAGGATGGAGAACAGGAGCGCATTGAACATCGGGAAGGCCGACACGGTCAACGGCACGGCCCCAGATGCGGTGTAGTAGACGCCGGCGGCCAAGTCCAAGAGTTGAATGGCCACCATGCTCTGCAGCCACAAGGGGTCGACGTGCTCGCGACTGGCCAGGACGATAAGCACGATGCCGAAGGCCAGAAATCGTGCTGATAGCATCCCAATAATGTAAAAGGTGTCGGTCGGCGGTACCGACAGGCCCATGGCACTGAAGAAGGGGGCCGGCGCGAAAAGTGTCAGGGCGCCAAGAACGAGTTGCGAAATGGCGATAAGCCAAAGGACGATGCGAAGGTATGTCATGGAAAAGGGCTCCGAAGATTGCGGTTGCCGCAATCTAGGGGCGCCGCTATAAAAAAGTAAGTAATTACAAAAAGTATAGCCCATGTCTTTGGATGAAGATTCGGCGCCCTGCGAAGCCACCTGCCCGGTTTCCCGGGCCGCCAGGGTTCTCGATGGCAAGTGGACAACCTTGATCTTCCGAGAGCTGCTGGGTGGAACCAGGCGCTATAGCCAGCTACAGCGCAGCCTGGGGGGTATCAGCCCGCGCATGCTGGCGCTTCGTCTTGTTGCGCTCGAGGCCGAAGGGCTGATCAGCAAGACCATCTATCCCACCGTTCCACCCAAGACCGAATACGCCCTCACCGCGCGAGGTCGAAGGATCGAGCCGGTCATTGCCGCGATGGCGGCGTTCGGCGAGCACCTCGCCTAGGCTTTGCGCACAGCCTGTCGTTCAGCGCCTCGCGGCTAGGCAGGTAACGCCTAGAGAGAATACCCAAGTATGTCTGCCATTGATCTCAGATCAATCCCGCGTCCGAGCGGCCCTCCACTACGTGTCAACTTGACGTGGTTCTCTGGCTTGGTCCTGGCCATCGGCTTGACCGTTTGAACCGTGCGCGCTTGAGGGACCGTACACCATGTCAAAGTTGAAGGATGACCCTGCTAGTCCATGCTACCGTCCCGCCGAAAAGGAGGATTCGTTTGGCAGAGTTTCGTATTGTTGACTTGCAAATGCCGGTGATTACGCCCGAACACGTCGTCGATGCAAAATCTCCGGAACAGGCTTCTGAGATCGCATTGGGGATCCGAGGGGTACGTTCTGGAAAGCCCTCGAACCTCATTTGTCGGGTGTATTGGCAGGAAAACGGCAAGACCAATATGGTCCGCCTCTACAGTCTGACCGACCATCACAGCGGTGCGGGGCGCTGATGTGGGCTCGGGCAGCAACGTGCCCCGTTTCGCCCATCCTGACCGGGGTTCGGATTGGCTGAAAGCCTACATCATATAGCCCCGCCACGATGGCAATCGCGCTCTTGCTAAGATATTCGACCGGATGAACCACCCTCGTGTACCACCGGCGCAAGCGGTACCCGGTCAGGCGTCAACCCCTGCATAAGGCGAGAGGAACAGGGACTCGTTCACCCCAATTGGTGCTGCAACAGGCCAAGCCAGTGGAGGGTCGGCAAGGCAAGTGGACAGCCTGATTGACGCACGTTCCGCCCACCTCGCCAGAAGAGGTGGGGCAGGATAAGTCGCAGTCATCGTCGAATAGAATGGATATTTACCAGAGAGATTGGGGGCGCATGGACATGGGCAGCATTGCACCAACGCGACCCCGTCTGGATCGGTCAGCCTTTCGAAATCCTCCACCGAAAACTGACATCCGGCCCCTGCCCATTTGTGCCGAGGGGGGCACCATGCGTTGGGACTGGCTGAAGACAGAGGGAGCATCAGACCCGATGGTTAACGGACGCTGGACGCCAAGCCGTCAAGGAGCGAGAAGGAATGACCTCACGCTTCTCCAAGCTTCACCAAATTGATATAGGTCTGCCACTCCCGCACCAGTGCCGGACAATCGTCGGCAAGGTCCGTAACGAGCCGCGGCTATTCGTTCGAGAATGGCCATTTCCTCCCGCCTTAGCGGCAAATCCTCCATGCCGACCCGGCCCATCCCGCGGTAGACGGACAGGATCTGCCGAGACTGGAAGATGCGGACCGGTTCTTCGGGGGTCATGGGCGCATAGTGCCATGAGCCGGACCGCGGCGAAAGTCACCCCCGCCGATCGCTCGAGCACTTCGGGCAGTCCAACAGACTAGCGCTCTCGCGGTGGTCGAGCGACACTTGACTACATAACGCATTTTCGTCCTACAGGACTAGCAGCGGAGGGCCCGCCGTCGGCCGCTCCCCTGCCCTTCGGATTTGCGCTCATTCAAGACATCGAGGCGGTGTTGGCGGTTTCCTGTTACCCGCCATTCCTGCGGCGGCCGGCCGGTGTCGTTTTCGGGGTAGCAAGCCGACTGATGGCTTTCGGCACGACTTGCAGTAAATGCGCCGTGCATACTCCTCGGATTACTCCCGAAACGACGGTTTCATAGCACTTTTGAAGTAGGCCGAGGAATGGGTTTTTGCGGCTCCTTGGATGAACTTCCCGCTGACTTCTCGTTAATCACCTCGCGCAGGCCACTTGTAACAGAGATCTTTCCGAGCGTCCTGTGGGGATAAACTGAGATCGAAGATGGCTGGCACCGACCCGAGAATTTCAAGTGGCAATGATGGCTTGGATACTATCTTGGGGGGTGGCCTCACCCCCTCTCGTCTTTACCTTCTCGAGGGAGCGCCTGGCTCTGGCAAGACCACTCTGGGGCTGCAGTTTCTGATGGAAGGCGTCGCGCAAGGCGAACGCTGTCTGTATGTGACCCTGTCAGAAACTCATGAGGAGCTCGCCGCCGTGGTTGCCTCACACGGCTGGTCTCTAAATGGCATCGACATCTTCGAATTGTCGTCGGCGGAGGAAGTCCTTGGCGATGGCCGCGGCCAGACCATAATCCATCCTTGGGAAATTGAACTCAGCGCCACCGTCGATCTGATCATCAAGCGTGTGGATGAAACCAAGCCAAGCCGCCTGGTGTTCGACAGCCTCTCCGAATTGCGGCTTCTGTCGCAGGACCCGCTGCGCTATCGACGACAGGTACTCGCGCTCAAGCAGTATTTTGCCGGGCGAAACATCACCGTGATCCTGGTCGACGATCTCACCGGTGAGAATGGCGAGCGCGACGCTCATCTTCATTCGATTTCTCATGGGGTGATCACCCTGGCGCGAACGACCCTAGATTTTGGTGCCGCGCGCCGCTCGCTAGAAATCCAGAAGATGAGGGGCATCAAGTTCTCTGCCGGCTTCCATGATGTCGTCATCGAGAAGGGCGGTCTGCGCGTCTTCCCGCGCCTGATTGCCGCCGATTTCCACACGCCGTTCACCGGCGAGCCGGTTGGCAGCGGCATTCCCGAGCTCGATGCGCTCATGAACGGGGGTCCCCTCCGCGGCACCTGTGCGATCCTCACAGGCCCCGCAGGCATGGGCAAGAGTTCCATTGCCCTTTCCTATGCGCTGGAGGCCTGCCGGCGCGGCGAGAACGCCACCGTCTATGAATTCGATGAACGGATAGGGACGCTGATTGGACGCGCACGGTCGTTGGGGCAGGACCCCGACGGTCCCGTGGAGGCGGGATGTCTCAAAGTGGCCCAGATCGATCCAGCAGAAATAAGCCCGGGCCAGTTTGCCTGGATGGTGCGCAAAGAAGTCGAGGAACGTGACGTAAAAATCCTGGTTATCGACAGTCTCAATGGCTATCTCGCTTCCATGCCGCAGGAAAAGCAACTGATCCTTCAGTTGCATGAGCTCCTCTCTTATCTCAACCAGCAGGGTGTGTTGACCTTGCTGGTCAATCCACAAAGCGGTCTCGTTGGCACGATGAACACGGGCCAGCTCAATATCTCATATATTGCCGACGTCCTGCTGCTTTTCCGGTTCTTCGAGGCCCAGGGACGGCTGAGAAAGGCTATTTCGGTGCTGAAGAACCGCAATGGCGCGCATGAAGATACGATCAGGGAACTCAAGTTTGATCGCCAGGGCATACGGATAGGCGGTCCACTTGTGGACTTCAGTGGTGTTCTTACGGGTACACCCAAATATGTCGGTGAACGCGCTCCGTTAATGGAGAGCCGCGAGCATGGCGAGAATTGATGAAAAGGTGGTCGTCTATGGGCCCTTTGCCCGCGACGGAGCCAGCACCGTGCAGCTCTTGCAGGTCAACGGGCACAATGCGCTGACGGTCACATCGCTGGCGGGCCTGGTGGAGCATCTGAACGAAGATCTCGGTGCTGTCTTGATGACCGAGGAAGCGTTAATTCAGTCCGACTGGTCGCCGCTGGTCAAGGCGGTGAAGGAGCAGCCGAGCTGGTCGGCATATCCGTTCATCCTGCTTATCGGCCAACGCCGCTCTGCCGGCCAGACTGAAGCCGTCTACGGGCTTTTTCCACCCGATGTCGCCAACGTCATGGTCCTTGAGCGCCCCATGAGCACGACCGCTTTGCTCAGTGCTCTGCGCTGGGCCGTCAGCGGACGCCAACGTCAGTTCGTGACCCGGGACCATTTGCGGGAGCTCGAGCGGTACACGCGCCACCAAACCCTGATGACGCGCGAACTCGCTCATCGGGTCAAAAACACCATCGCTATGCTGCAGTCGATTGTATCGCAGACGATGGCCCCCCACCCGGAAATGGAAGGGGTCAGAAACCGCATCCTCGACCGGTTTTCGGCCTTGTCGCGCACACACGATCTGCTGCTCAGCACAGACTTTTCGTCAGCAGACTTTCCCGATCTCGTTGATAGAACGCTTATGCCCCACGGCAGGCGCTTCCAAGCGACGGGACCATCGCTTGAAGTGTCGCCTCAGGCTGCCCTGTCCTTTGCGTTAGTCCTGCATGAATTGGCCACCAACGCTATTAAGTACGGCGCCTTTTCGTCCAGTGTCGCCACCGGGATGGTCGAGCTGGGCTGGGCGGTTGAAGGGGCTGGGGATAATAAGGTTTTCCATTTTGCATGGATCGAGCGAGGTGGCCCCAAGGTAGTTCCGCCAACTCGCAACGGCTTCGGCTCGCGATTGATCAGAACAACGCTTGGAGCGTTGGGAACCGTTGAGACATCATTCGCCGAGCAAGGCCTCGAAGTAAAGTTCAGGGCAGCGCTGTCTGCGCTCACCCACGCATAGTCCCCTAACCCAGGCGCTGATCGGCGGTCGCCGCACAATCTGGGAAAGGCTGCGGCCAGGTTTATCCGCCAAAAACTCATCGGTGGATACGCACCGTCGCGATGTCCGCTTTTGGGTGCAGGGACGTCCGAAATGGGGCCGAAGGCGGACTGGCCGGTTTACTGCAAAAGCGCCGATAAACGGACTTGATCGCGTAAAGCCATTACCGCCAGTGGAGGCCATAGTCGCCAGCTCAGCGAGCGCATCACTTGCCGCCCCTGCTCGCGCATACATGAAATGTTCGCAACCTTCCCACGTGGAAAGGTCATTTCCCCATCAGACAATGATGGAGGACCCGATGAAATACGGCCGCTTTTTCCTGATGATCGTCACATCGACCGTCGTGATGTTCGGTCTGATGTACCTCAATACCTATCTCTTCAGCCATGTGTTCTGGTCGGAAACGCGGGCCTGGATGGCATTGGTGATGGGCGGCGCGATGGCCGTTATCATGCTGGCGTTCATGCTCTCAATGTACAAGAACAAGGCGCTCAACACTGCTATCTTCGCAGGTGCCGCTGTGGTTTTCGGACTCTCGCTATGGCTGGTGCGAAGCCAGGTCACCGTCGATGACAGCGACTATATGAGTGCGATGATCCCGCACCATTCCATCGCCATCATGACCTCTTCGCGGGCCGATATCGAAGACGGCCGCGTGCGCAAGCTGGCCGACGAGATCATCTATGCCCAAGACAAGGAGATTTCGGAGATGAAGTACCTGCTGGCCTCGATCGCCGAAGACGGCAAACAGCCGGCCGATCCGAAAACGCCAGCGCCGCTGGTCGACAGCGTCGAAGCTGCACTGGCCAGCGCCGATGTGCCGGTGCTCGACCCACAATTCCTCGCTCCGGAGGACGTATCCGCGGCCTTGCCTGAAGGAGCCATGTGCACATTTGTCTATACCGAGGACAGTCCGCCAGCCCTGGCGATCGGCCCGGGCACCACCGGCACCATCGCAGCGGTCAAGCTGTCCGGTGATCTGGTACGGATCGAGGGTGACAGCATCGGCGCGTTTGCCGCTGGCGACCTCAGCCTGACCCTTGCCGGCCGGGATGGCCAAGGCATAGCGGAGCTGGCGGATCAGGACCTGCCCGAAGTGATCATGGAGCTGGCGATCGGCGATCAATTGCAGGCGGGCTATCTGGGCTATCTGCGCTGCCAATAGACGGAATGGATCGGCAGTAGGTCTCCGCCGATCCGTCCGATCAACTCGTGGCCGCGGCGGCGCTCAACTCGAACCTGTCGGTCAGAATGACACCGGTGAGGCACTGCCGGGCCGACACCAGCTCAGTTGCCGCGTCAACAAAGCCCGGCGGACCGGCGATATAGACCTGGCCTGACAGCAAGTCGCAATCGAGCTGGCTGATGGCCTCGGCCAAAGGCGATGCCGACGCGTTCCGTGCGGCTGTGCCGGTCATGATCGCCTGATAGGTGAAGCGGGTGTCTGCCTCGGCCGCTTGCGTGAAGAGGCTATTGAGATAGAAGCCGTCGCGCTGGCGCGCAAAGGAGACCAGATGCACACGTCGGCCGTCGTTTGAGTTCAGAAACGACTGGACGGGTGCGTGGCCGGTTGAGGTGGCAATCGCCAGGATTGGTCCTGTCGCTTGGTCGGCGCCGATGGCACTGCCGAACGGTCCGGAAACGCGGACAACGTCGCCCAGCTCACGCTCCCTGGCCAGGATGCCGGAAGCCCGTCCACCAGCTATGGCGCGGATGTGGAACTCCAGATGCAGAGCCCCCTGCTCGCTGGCCACCGAGTAGCTGCGGGTGATGCCGGGCGTCAGTTCGATTTCGAAGAATTGGCCGGGCGAGAAGGCAATCGGTTCTTCGGGGCGCAGGACCAGCCGATAGATTTCGGGCGCCATGGTGTGGAGCGCGACGATCCGGGCCCGGGCACCGGCGACGACCTGTTCATTGTTCCATGCAACGGCAACGTCCGTCATCGGCACGGCGCGGCAGGCCAGTATGTACCCAGAGCCTCGTTCCGCAATGTCGAGGGCGAAAGGCGAGTGTTCGAGCATCATGACCTCGCCCGAAAGCAGGCGGGATTTGCACGCCCCGCATCGGCCGGAGCGGCAGCTATGGGGAAACTGCACATTGGCGTCGAGTGCGGCCTCGAGGACGGTTTGCCTTTCGGCCACGGTGACGCGCGATTGCACTTGGGGGAGACGGAGCGTCGTCATTGTCCGGCTCCGAACAGTGCCGGCCAATCCTGGCGCAACTGCGTGCGCTGCGTGTCATGGATGCCGTAGTAGACCTTGGTTCCGACCACCGTGATGGGTGCGACCCGGACTCCGGTTCGGGCCTTGGCCTCCTCGGCCACGCCCGGATGGGCAAGGTCGTGTTCCTTGTAGGGGATGCCAAGCTGATCGAACCACGTCTTGAGCTGTCGGCAATCGGGGCAAGTGGGGGTGGTGTAGAGTTCGATGGTGGGGGCGGAGAGGGATTGCATTGGTAGTTCTCCTATTATGGAACCTTGGGCTCTCGTGATGATGACGAGTGACAAAGAAGTTCGTTCACTGCGGGTCGAGCCCGATGTCCCGGAGCAGATGCGGGCTGACGGGCGGACGTTGCTTCTTGCCGCGCCGCCAAAGCGGCGGGCGGAAACGCCGACGAGCTGGAGGTGGGGCATTCAGGTAAAATGAGAAATCTTCGAACATGATGATCTGCCGGAACGTGGCGGACCGAAGCCCGCCACGCCTGGGGTTTAGCCCACCGGCACCTCCCGCTGGGCGGCGCCGCCGCGAATGAGGAGGAGTGTTGCCAGAGCGGCGACGGCCGCGACGACACCTGCGCCCTGGAACACCGCCTGGAAGCCCTGGAGCATTTCTTCCGGGGCGGCGCTGCCATGGCCGAAGCCGGCGGTGGAGATCACCACCATGACTGCAAGACCAACGGCCGAGCCAATCTGGTAGGTGGTGTTGATGAGGCCGGAAGCCAGACCGGTTTCCTCGGGCTTGGCGCCTGCCATGCCCGACATGGTTGCCGGGATATAGGCCAGGGCCATGCCCAACGCCGCCAGCAGGGAAGCCGGCAGGACGTTGATCACGAAGGATCCATCCAGCGGCAGGTTGGCGAAGAGGATAAGGGATGCCCCCATCAGCAACAGGCCGAGGATGAGATTGGTCTTGGGACCGAACCGGCCAATCAGCTTGCCGGAGAAGCCCACCATGACGATCATGATCAGAATGGTCATCGGCAGGAGCGCGAGGCCGCTGGCGAGGGCCGACAGACCAAGAATCTGCTGCAGATAGAGGTTGAGGAAGAACCACAGCGGTATCCAGGCCGCGCCCAGAAGGGCCATGACCAGATTGCCGGCGGCCAGGTTGGGCGCCTTGAAGATGCCCAGGGGCAACAGCGGTTCGCGGCGGACGCGTTGGGCAATCAGAAAGATCACGAAGAGCGCCAGGGAAATGCCGAGCAGCGACAGGATCAGCGGCGAGCCAAGCCCGGCCGTCTCGATGGTGACAATGGCATAGACCAGCGACACCAGCGCGCCGGTGACAGTGATCGCGCCGAACCAGTCAACCTTGCCGCGTGCCCGTTCGGACTGGCGCAGGACAGCCGGGACGGCGGCCAGCACGATCAGGCCAAGCGGCACGTTGATGAGGAAGGTCCACTGCCAGGCCATCCACTCGGTGATCACGCCGCCGAGGAAGACACCGGCCGAACCGCCGGCCGCTGCAGCAGCACCCCAGAAGCCGAATGCCTTGCCCAGCTCAGCGCCATTGTGTCCGAAGAGGCGCATGACAATGGTGAGGGCTGAGGGTGCAATCAATGCCGCACCGATGCCCTGTAGCGCGCGACCGGCAAGCAGGATTTCCTGGCTTGTGGCGAGGCCGGCCAGCAGGGAGGCGTCGGTCAGGATGACAAAGCCGGTCGTGAAAATGCGGCGAGCGCCGAACAGGTCACTCAACCGTCCGCCGAGCAGCAACAGGCCGCCAAAGGCGATGACATAGGCGTTGAAAACCCAGCTCAGACCGCTGGCGGAAAAGCCGAGATCGGCCTGGATGGCGGGCAGTGCCACGCCGATGATGGAGGTATCGAGGATCACGATGAATTGGGCGGCACACAGCAATGCCAGAGCGGCCCATCTCTTCGGATCCGGTGTGAACTTTTGCATTGGAGTTCCCCAGAAAAGGTTTCTCGCCGATTGCGATTAACCTCGGTGTCCGGCTTCCAACGCTGGTAGAGTCAAGAGGGGTTGAAGAGAATTATTCAAAATAGAAAAGGCGATGAACATTCACCGCCTTAAGTGATCAATGAGTATGCGGGTCGATTTCACCCGCAACACCAAATCGAGGCTTTCGACGAATCAGTACTTTTGGTGCAGGAGAAACAGCGAACTCTTCGATTATGGGACAGTCGGGCCTGTCATCGCCGTAACAATTTTCCGCCAGATGCTCAAGTGTTCGACTCATTGACTCAAGAGCCAGCGCCTTTTCTTTCAGCTTGGCGACGTGCTCAAGCGCGATCGACTTCACATCGGCGCTGGCGCGGCTGCGGTCCCGCCACAGCGCCAGGAGGTCTCGCATCTGTTCGACCGAGAAACCGAGGTCCCGGGCGCGATTGATGAAGCGAAGCGCATGGATGTCGTGATCGGTATAGACGCGATACCCGGCATCTGAACGGTGTGCAGGAGTGATCAGACCGATGGTCTCATAGTAGCGGATCATCTTGGTCGAGATGCCTGTAGCCTTAGCTGCGTGTCCGATGTTCATTTTGCATACTCCAGCTCAAGTGGCGCACCAGCGGTACCTGCTTCGGAGCCGGCCGGCGCTCCAAAGGAGCGCAGGCGGAGGGCATTGGCGAGCACGAAGACGCTCGACAGGGCCATGGCACCGGCGGCAAGCGCAGGGGAGAGCAGCGTTCCGGTGAACGGGAAGGCAGCCCCGGCAGCAACCGGCACCAGTGTAGCATTATAGGCGAAGGCCCAGAACAGGTTCTGCTTGATGTTGCGGATGGTGGCCCGGCTAATGGCGAGAGCCGTCGAAACGCCGCGCAAGTCACCCGACATCAGAACGACGTCGGCGCTTTCTATGGCGATGTCGGTGCCGGTACCAACAGCAAGACCGACATCGGCCTCGGCCAGTGCCGGCGCGTCATTGATGCCATCACCCACGAAGGCCAGCTTGCGACCATTGGCCCTGAGACGCTTAATGGCATCGACCTTGCCTTCGGGCAACACTTCGGCAACCACTTCGTCGATCCCCAGCTGGCGGGCAATTGCATGCGCGGTGCGGGCATTGTCGCCGGTGATCATCGCCACTTTCAGACCCTGCCCATGGAGAGCGGCAATGGCGCTACGGCTGGTCGGCTTGATCGGATCGGCTACGGCGATGATGGCGGCAAGCGTGCCGTCGATGGCGGCATAGAGCGGGCTCTTGCCTTCATCACCCAGCTGGCGGGCATTGCCGGCGAAGTGATCGACCGCAATGCCTGCCTTCGCCAGGGCGCGATCCGCACCGACAAGAACCTTGCGGCCTTCAACAATGCCGGAAATCCCATAGCCCGGCGTGGCCTCAAAGCCCTGGGGCGCCGTCAGAACCAGCCCGCCCTTTTCAGCCGCGGCAACAATCGCTTCGGCAATCGGGTGCTCCGAAAGAGTTTCAAGGCTTGCCACCTGACGCAGAACGTCGGTGCGATCCAAGCCCTCGGTCACGATCAGGTCGGTCAGTTCGGGACGACCCTTGGTAAGGGTACCGGTCTTGTCGAGGGCAACAACATTGACATCACGCAGGGTCTGTAGGGCCTCGCCCTTGCGGAACAGGATACCCAGTTCGGCGGCGCGGCCGGTTCCGACCATGATGGAAGTCGGGGTTGCCAGGCCCATGGCACAAGGGCAGGCGATGATAAGTACGGCAACGGCATTGACCAGGGCGAAGGTGAGCTGCGGCGACGGGCCAAAGACAAACCAGACGGCAAACGTGGCCAGAGCGATGGCAATGACGACTGGGACAAAGACCCCGGTGACGCGATCGACCAGCGCCTGGATGGGCAGCTTGGAGCCCTGGGCGGCCTCGACCATGCGGATGATCTGGGCCAGAAGCGTGTCCGCGCCGACCTTGGTGGCTTCGAATTCGAAGGAGCCGGTCTTGTTGATCGTGCCGCCAACAACTTCGTCACCCTCGCCCTTGCGGACGGGAATAGGCTCGCCGGTGATCATGGCTTCGTCAACATAGGACTCACCAGACCGGACGATACCATCGACCGGAACCTTGTCGCCGGGGCGGATCTGGATGCGGTCGCCGGCACGGACGGCCTCGAGCGGCAATTCAATCACGGCCCCGTCGCGCACGACGCGCGCGGTCTTGGCCTGCAAGCCGATGAGGCGCTGGATGGCCTGGCTGGTGCGGCCCTTAGCGCGAGCTTCAAGGAGACGCCCGAGAAGGATCAGCGTCACGATGACCGCTGCTGCTTCATAATAAACATTGGCGGTGCCGGCAGGCAGTAGGCCGCCAAAGAAGGTGGAAACGACAGAGAAGCCCCAGGCGGCAGACGTGCCCAGGACGACGAGCGAGTTCATGTCCGGGCCGCCGCGCAGCAAGGCCGGAATACCCTTCTGGAAAAAGCGCAGGCCGGGCCCAAACAGGACGACGGTGGCCAGGATGAACTGCAGATAGTGATTGGTCTGCATGCCGATGGTGTTCATGATGAACATGTGCACCGCCGGAATGAAGTGCGAGCCCATTTCCATGACGAAGAGCGGGGCAGTCAACACGGCCGAGAGGCCGAAGGCCCAACTGAGCTTGCGGGCCTCTGCCGCCTTGCGGTCGGCGGCGGGGACCGGCTCGGCACCGGCTTCGGACGCGACCTGACGGACGTCATAGCCAGCCTCCTTGACCGTCGCTTCAAGCTCGGCGCGCGTCACCAGGCCACCAGATGCCCTGATTGTTGCCTTTTCGGTGGCGAGATTGACACTGGCACTGGTGACGCCCGGCACGCCGGACAAAGCCCGTTCGATGCGTCCGACGCACGAAGCGCAGGTCATGCCCTCAATTTCGAGTTCGAAGCTTTCGACGCTGGTTTCATAACCGGCCGAGTTGATGGCGGCGATGATGGCGCTCGGTGGCACTGATCCATCTGTTTCGACACTCGCCCGCTCGGTCGCCAGGTTGACAATGGCCTTGATGGTGCCAGGAACAGCAGCAATCGCCTTTTCCACCCGCAGCACGCAGGAGGCACAGGTCATGCCTTCGATGGGGAACTCGAAACTGGATCCGGAAGTGATGGTGTCCGTAGACATTTTGCAGCCCTTTCATTTCGACTGCCACACCGTCTGAGGGTTCCAACGTTGGTAAGGTCAAGCGCTTTTCGCGGGAAAAGTCCCGGGCAAAAAAAATCTGCAGATCGAGCCTTGACCTTCCCACCGTGGGAAGAACCATCTTACCTCGTGTCTCAACCAGAAAGGACACGACGTGTACAATTTTACCGTCTCGGACATGACCTGCGGCCATTGCGCATCAACCATTGAGCGGGCCGTCAAAAGCACCGATCCCACTTGCGAGATCAAGATCGACGTCGCTGCTCGCAAGGTGCAGGTGGAAACGGCCCGACCAGCACAGGACATCGCTGACGCCATCAAGCTGGCGGGCTATTCCGGCACGCTGGCTGCCTGATTGCGCCAGATCAATGCCAGCCGGGCAAAGCGGTCCTATGGTCGCTTTGTCCGGCTTGCCATCACGCGGACAGAATGGCAGCGCATCAATTGACCGGTTTCCTTGGATGTAAAGGCTCCCCATGCTGATCACCCGACGTATTTTCGCCATCGGCGCCGTGAGCCTCGCGGGCGCGACCTTGCTGGGGCCGGCGCTGGCGCAAGACGCAAGCCCAGCAATCTCGATCAAGAAAGATCCCTGGTGTGGTTGTTGCACCGGTTGGGCGCGCCACCTTGAGCAAGCCGGATTTGTGGTCGACATAGAGGAGATCGAAGAGATGGAATCGGTGAAGGACAATCTCGGGGTCCCAGCCGAGCTTCATTCATGCCACACGGCGACAATTGACGGATATGTGATCGAAGGTCATGTGCCCGCCGAGGCCATCTTTGCTTTGCTTGATCAACGACCGCCGGTCACAGGACTGGCTGTTCCGGGAATGCCTATCGGTTCACCCGGGATGGAAGGCCCCGCAGGCAGCGCGCCCGACCACTACGCCGTGGTGGCATTCGACGGTTACAGCGACTTTGTCTTCATGCGGTTCATTGGTCGCGAGCGCGTGTAGCCGCTTAATCCTGCCGTGTGGCGAGGCCACACCACAAATCGGGCGCCGGGCCACAGCAAACATGAAACTGATCGCTCGCACACTGCTGACCTTGCTGATGGCGCTGACGCTCAACGCCTCGCTGGTCCTTGCGCCGACAGCGCACTCATCCGGTTACTACACTGACACGGTTGCGGCCGATCCCTGTGACCATCACGGTCACGGCTCCAGGCAATCCGGCCCGGCAAACGTCCCGACTATTGACCACTGTTCGCAAAATATCTGCCCCTCCTGTACCGGCTTGCCCCTGACTACCCCCGTCACGTTGGGCAATGCTTCACCTCATCTTGTCCCGGCGCTCAGGCTGAGCCATTGGCCCCCGTCCTGGCGTCCGCGACTCTTCCGGCCCCCGATCCATGTCTGAAGTCCTCTAACGGCCCTTGAGCTTGTCCCCTTTCAGATATTGGAGCATTACCATGAGCACCCAGCTCTCCCGTCGCGCCTTTCTGGGCGCCTCACTTTCCCTTGCCGGCAGCGTTGCCTTGCCACGTTTCGCACTGGCGCAACAGCCATCTGCCCGCACACTGGTTGCCGAGCGTCGTGTCATCGACGTTCTGGGCAAACCGGCCAATGTTTTCGGCATCCGCGCCCAGGATGGAAGGCAGGGTCTCTTCCTGCCTGCTGGCGAACGCTTTCTGGTCGACCTGGAGAACCAGATCGGCACCGAAACCATCATCCACTGGCATGGACAGGTTCCCGATCCGGCACAGGACGGGGTCTCCGACACTGGATATGTGTCGCCATTGGCAGCTGGCGAAATGCGGTCCTTCGACTTTCCGGCGCGGAGCGGGACGCATTGGATGCACTCCCATCACGGGCTGCAGGAGCAATCTCTGCTCGCCGCGCCGCTCGTCGTCTATACCGCCGAGGATGAGGCGGCGGACCAGCAGGATGAAACTGTTCTCCTACACGATTTTTCGTTCCGTAGCCCCGATGAAATTCTGGCCGAATTGACAGGCGGACAGGCCGGGGGCCACGACATGCACAACATGACCGGTGGGGAGACGTCCTCAGGCGGTGACATGTCCATGAGTGAAGGCATGATGATGGGCGGCATGGACCATGGGATGATGTCCATGGACCTTAACGACGTCGCCTATGACGCATTTCTGGCCAATGATCGCGCACTTGATGATCCGCAGATCATCTGGACTGAGCCCGACGGTAGGGTCAGGCTGCGCCTGATCAATGGAGCCACGTCGAGCGCCTTCTGGATCAACCTGGGAGATGCCGAAGCGACCGTATTGGCCGTAGACGGAAATGACGTCGAACCGATCACCGGCAATCGCTTCCCCATGACGCCAGCCCAGCGGCTCGACCTCCTGATCGATATGAAAGGCAAGTCCGTGGTTCCGGTCTTGGCGCAGGTGGAAGGCCTCGCGGACCGCACCGGCGTCATCATTGCCGTCAATGGCACCGAGATTCCGAAGTTTTCGCCAATGGCGGATCAAGCCGAAGTCCCGGTCGATCTGACCCTTGAAGAAAAGCTGGTCTCACGCCATCCTCTTGCAACAAGGGCAGCCGACCGCACGATCCAGACCATGATCATGGGGTCAATGGCACCCTATGCCTGGAACCTGGACAATGCCCCTTGGCCCAATCGTCGCCCGCTGACGGTGACTGAGGGCGAACGGGTGACGCTGGAGATCATGAACCATTCGATGATGGCCCACCCCATGCATCTGCATGGCCACCATTTCCAGGTCACATCCCTCAATGGCCGGGCCTTGAACGGCGCCATCCGCGATACGGTCCTGGTGCCGCCGATGGCGACAGTGGGCGTCAGCTTCGACGCCGACAATCCCGGGCGCTGGCTGTTCCACTGCCACAACCTCTATCACATGGCCACGGGCATGATGACCGAGGTGGTTTACGGCTGACGCCAATCCTCCGAGGCAACTGCTCCGCTCGCGCCATCGACCCGATGAGTGCGGCGGAGCAGCACATGGGTCCCCACCAGCAGCACAGTCGGCCAGAGCATGGTGAGCCGCCGGCGCCGATCGAGGCTAATCGGACACTACCGGCTGAGATCTAGCCGCCGGAGCAATTGTGCGTTGATGGCGACGATGACGGTGCTCGCCGACATCAGCACTGCGCCGAGCGCCGGCGCGAGCACTATGCCGGCCCAGTAGAGCACCCCAGCAGCCAGCGGAATGGCGACGACGTTGTAGCCGGCCGCCCACCAGAGGTTCTGGATCATCTTGCTGTAGGTCGCACGGCTGAGCTTGATGATGCGGGGAATGTCGCGGGGATCGGATCGGACAAGCACCACGTCTCCCGCCTCAACTGCAACATCGGTCCCGGCGCCGACCGCGATGCCGACGTCCGCGGTAACCAGCGCCGGCGCATCGTTGACGCCATCTCCAACCATCGCCACGCGCTTGCCCTGCCGCTGCAACTCCTCGATCTTTGCCGCCTTCTGGTCGGGGAGAACATTGGCAAGAACGGTGTCGATGCCGAGTTCGCGGGCCACGGCCCGTGCCACATCCTCGGAATCGCCCGTCATCATCGCCACTTCGATCCCCAGATCATGGAGCTTTCTGACCGCATCGGCCGACTCCGGGCGGACCTTGTCGGCGATGACGAAGACCGCCAGCACGTGGGGTCCCTCGACAAGGTAGATGGCCGCCCTACCATCTTTGCCCGCGCGGCTTGCTGCCTCACGCGCCCAGAGTGGTGCCTCGAGTTGCCGCTGCGATAGCATCGCCGGCCCGCCTACCGTAAGTCGGCGCCCCTCGACCACGGCATCGACGCCGCGGCCCGCCGCGGCCGTGAATTCCCTTGCCTCCGGCACGACAAGCTGCTGCTCGTCGGCGCTCGTGAGGAGCGCCTGGGCGATCGGATGCTCGGAATCGCGCTCAACCGCCGCCGCCAGCCGGAGCACGTCGTCGGCCGCATGGCCCTCGGCGGGCACGGTCTCCACCACGCGGTGGGCGCCCAGCGTCAGGGTCCCGGTCTTATCGAAGACGACGATGTCGAGCGACCGGGCCTCCTCGAGGCCGCGGCGATCGCGGACGAGCAGCCCGTTCTGGGCGCCAAGCGTGGTGGAGATCGCCACCACCAGCGGCACTGCGAGGCCGAGTGCGTGGGGGCAGGCGATGACCAGCACGGTGACGACGCGGGTGATCGTGAAATCGACGGGAACACCGATAAGTGCCCACGCCGCGAACGTCGCAGCGCCGGCGACAATCGCAACGATCGTGAGAAGGCGCGCGGCCCGATCTGCCAACGCCTGGGCCCGAGACCGTGAGGTCTGCGCCTGTGAAACGAGCCGCATTATGCCGGCGAGTGCGGTGGCCTCGCCGGTCCGGGCGACGCGGACCCGCAGCGATCCCTGGCCGTTGACCGTGCCGCCGATGACATCGCTACCGTCAACCTTGTGGACGAGCCGGGATTCCCCGGTGATCATCGACTCGTTGACGCTGCTCTTGCCGCTGACGACGACACCGTCCGCCGGCACCGATGCACCTGGACGGATCAGCACGAGGTCATCGACGTGCAAAGCACCCACCCGCACCTCTTCGGTCCGATCGCCGTCGATGATGCGCAAGGCGACATCTGGCAAGAGTTTCGCCAATTCCTTGAGCGCACCCTCGGCCTGCGAAATGGACCGCATTTCGATCCAGTGTCCGAGCAGCATGATGGTGACCAGCGTCGCCAGCTCCCACCAGAGCGGGTGACCGCTGAGCCCCAGGGTGACGGCGACGCTGTAGAGAAAGGCCACCGAGATCGCGAGGCTGATGAGCGTCATCATGCCTGGGAGCATCGCCCGAAGCTCGCGGAAGGCGCCCAGGAGGAAGACCCAGCCGCCGTAGAAGAAGACGATGGCGCCGAATAGCGGCGGCATGAACTGCGATCCCGGGAATTGCGGCGCGGTGTTGCCGAACCATTCCTGGATCATCGGCTCCCAGATCAACGTCGGGATGGTGAGGACGAGGCTTAGCCAGAAGCGGTCCCGGAACATGGCCACAGAATGGCCCGCATGCTTGTCGTGTGCGGCATGCCCGTCGTCTGCCACGTGCCGCGGGCCGATCTCGGGCTGCGGGGCTGGCTGCGTCGGGGCGCCGGGCATGGCATGCGCATGGCCGCCGTGATGATCGTGGCTCATGGCCAGGTGTCCTTTCCTTGTTCTCGACATTAGGGCGCCCGATAGCCGAAGGTCGACATCATGCCTGTGGCCATATGGTAGAGGTGATGGCAATGAAACGCCCATTGTCCCGGATTGTTCGCGTCCGTGGCAATTGTAACCGACCGCATTGGCGGCACGAGCACCGTGTCACGCACCGCACCCACAGACCTCTTCCCGTCAATTGCGACGACCTGGAAGTGATGACCGTGCAGGTGCATCGGATGGGCCATCATGCTCAGGTTTGTGAGCTTCACCTCCACCCGGTCGCCGATGTCGGCGAGGATAGGAGCGTCGAGGCCTAGGCTCCAGGTGTACTTAGCCATATCGCCGTTGAGCGTCATCTCGAACGTTTTGTCCGCGGGGCGTGCGGCGAGAGGGGAAACGGCCCGTAGCCTGCTTTCGAGCGTCAGGTCGAGCACGGGACCGTCCACCGTTCCCACTGATGCGACCTTGGCCACGTCGGAACCGGTCGGCTTCAGTATGACGCCGGCCCGCTGGGCGGCACCTTCGCGCAGGGCGAGTACAGGGAACGACCGTGTCTCGGCCGGCAACTGCAGGCGGATGTCGACCCGCTGTCCCATGCTCATGGGAAATTGACGTCCCACGATCGGCTCGATCGGCTGGCCGTCGACGGCAATCAACTGGCCCTCGAGCTCGCCCAGGTCGATTGTGAAGGCCGTGGCGGTGGCGCCGTTGATGATGCGCAGCCGCACCCGCCCGCCACGCTCGACCTGCACCACCTCTGGGTCGTCAAGCGCGCGGTCATTGGCGAGATAGGCGTCGTACTCGATATCATTGAGGTCCATCGGCATGGCCATGGCATTGGAAGACATGTCCATGTTCCCGTTGCCCATGGAGCCGTGATCCATCGCCGTGCCATCAGCCGCATTGCCGGTCAGGCCAGCGAGGAGTTCCTCCGGCGAATTAAAGGAGAAATCGTGCAGCAGGATGACCACCTCCTGCTCGTCGCGGTCGTCGTCCGCGGGATCCGCAACGATGAGCGGCGCGGCTAGCAGGACCTGCTCTTGCAGCGTGTGCGCGTGCATCCAGTGCGTGCCTGGGCCGCCCACCGGGAAGTCGAAGGCGCGATCGCTCCTTGCCGCAATCAAGGGCATCGGCGCGTCGCCGACGCCATCGCTTGCCCATGGCGGGGTGAGCCCGTGCCAGTGCGCGATGGTCGCCTCATCGGTCTCGTTGCGTAACAGCACGTTGAAAGAGTCTCCGGCGCGGAAGCGCAGCCCTGGGCCGTGCGGCCCTTGGAGGCCGAACACACTTGCCGCCTTGCCGTTCACCTCGATCGTTCGCTTGACGATGCTGAGTGTCTGAGCCGCGGTCGACGCGGCGGCGAGTGTGGGCCTGAGCCAACTGCTCGACAGGGAGACCGCGGCGGTCCCGGCCAGCATGCCGGTCAGAAGGTCACGGCGTTTCATCATCTAGTTCCTTTCACGGGTAGACGTTTTTTGAGTTTGGAACTGCCCTCGACCGCCAAGCTGACCAGGCTCGAAAGCCACAGCAGCGCGAGGGCGAGGAGTGTCCATCGGAAGTCGGAGTCGATCGCGGAGTTGGTGAATGCCATCAGGCCGATGCTTGACGCGCCGGCGGTGACAGCTCCTGCGATGGCCAACGGTTCCCGACGCCGGTAGGCCGTGGCCGCAAGCGCCGTTGCGAGCAGTCCGGTCGCGAGGGCGTAGCCTCCGAGCACGTGGAATACATTGGTCAACCAGGCGGTAAGGCGCGGAGTAATGGCAGCAATATCGGCCGCGCTCGTTTCGAGGAATCGAAGATCTTCTGGCAAGAGCGGCGGGCGCATGACGAGGAAGTAGACGCCAATCCCTGCGACGGAAAACCCCGCGAGGAGGAGCAGGACTGCCGACGCACGCCACGGTGCACCCTCTTCCGGCCGGCCTATCCCTTCGATCATTGCAGCACCTCTGACTCTAGGTGACTTGGGATGCCGCAACTCCAGCCGAGCTGCGTCGTGATGCGATCGCGCAGGGCCAGGGAGGCCTCGGGCTCGCCATGCGAAATGAACGTCTTGCGGGGAGCTCTAGTAAAACCGCCAAGCCAACGCAGGATTTCGTCTGCGTCGGCGTGCGCCGACAGCATCGGCAGGTTCTGCACCTCCGCCCGTATCGGCACATAACTGCCGTGGATTTTGACGGCTTCGGCACCTCCAACCATGGCCGCGCCGCGCGTGCCGGCGGCCTGGAACCCTGCGAACAGCACGGTGTTGCGGCGGTCCGGCGCGTAGTGCTTGAGATGGTGGAGGATGCGACCGCCGGTCGCCATTCCGCTGGCCGAGATGATGATCTTGGGCATCGGATTGACCATCAGGGCCTTCGATTCTTCGGCCGACCGGACATAGTCGGCGATGTCGCAGGCCCTGGTGCAGGCTTCTGCCGAAAGCCGATGGTCGGGGAGATGCGTGCACAGCATCTCGCTTGCATTGATCGCCATCGGGCTATCGAGAAAGATCGGAATGTCGCCGATGCGGCCGGCCGACTTCAATTGCTCCAGATGGTAGAGCAGCGACTGGGCACGGCCGACGGCGAAGGCTGGAATAAGGACCGTGCCTCCGCGCGCTTTGGTGCGATTGATGACATCGGCGAGCGCATCTTGCGGATCCACTGGATCATGATGACGGTTGCCATAGGTCGACTCGACGATCAGGTAGTCCGCCTCTGGCAAGGGGTCGGGATCGAGCATCATCGCATCGCCGTAACGGCCAAGGTCGCCCGAGAAGACGATTCTAGTACCTTGCCATTCGCATTCAATTGTCGCCGCGCCGAGGATATGGCCGGCGTGACGTAACCTGATGGTCGGTCCTTCGGCCAATTTCACCTGCTGCCCGAAGGGCACGGGACTCAGGTGCGGAAGCGCCGCCTCCGCATCCTTGAGGGTGTAGAGCGGCAGGGCCGGTCGATGCTTCGAATACCCGTTACGGTTGGCGGATTCGGCATCCTTCTCCTGAAGGAAGCTACTGTCCCGGAGGAGGATTTGGCAAAGCTCCAAGCTCGCATGAGAGCAGTAAATCTTGCCGGCGAAGCCGTCGCGGACGAGCGCCGGCAGGTAGCCGGAATGATCGATATGCGCATGTGTCAACAGAACGGCATCGATTGATCGGGGATCGACGGGAAACGGCGTCCAGTTCCGCAGGCGAAGGTCCTTCAGTCCCTGGAACAGGCCGCAATCGACCAGGATTCGACGGTCGCCGTGTTCGAGCAGGAACTTGGAACCTGTGACGGTTCCGACGCCGCCAAGAAAGGATAGACGCAAGCTCATCGGGCGAGCTCCATTGGGATTGCCGGCGGAGACCAGCTTTCAGTTGAGTGGGAGAGGCGGGCGTGGCGCCCGCCCCTGCTAGAGGCCACGAGCCGCGACCGCGTTGTGTACCGACGCGAAGATCGAGCCCGTAAGGATGCCGAAAGCGACGCTGAAGAAGAGCCCTTCGAGCCATGCCTGCGGCGACCCTATAGGCGACACAGTGAAGAGGTTCACCCACGCGTGAGTGACCTGCAGACTCCCGCCTACAAGCTCCACCAGACCGCAAACTGCGAAGAGCACGACCATGGCGAGACTCAAGGCGACAGCGGATCCGAGGATGGAGAGAGTGCGATAGCGCTCCATGCTGGTCATGGCGTCGCCTCTTCCCTAGGCCGCTGCATCTCCTCCTGCATGAGTTGCATGGTCTCCATCATCGCCTTCTGCGTGAGCTGCATCGACTCCATCATTTTCATCAGCTGCATCATCGGCATGCCTTCCATGCCCGCACCCATCATCATGGTTTGTGGAGGGCATTCGGTGGGCGCCGCGGGCGCGGTCGTGTCTGGTGTTGCGGGTGCGGAGGTTTCCTCATTTGTGGGTTCGGTGGTTGCGTCCGGGTGATGGGGATCCGCTTGAGCTAAGGCGGGTGCGGAGAGAGCGAGGACTGCGGCGGATGCGAGCAACAGAGATCGAATAGACATGGTGGCACTCCTTTCCGGGTGCTGTGACTCCGTGGGCGAGCGGCTGCTCGCTGGGGAGCCGAGAGGTCAAGAATGGGAGGCTTGTGCCGTCGGTGGGACGACGCCGTCGAACGCTAAGCGACGAGGGCGGGGGGCCGCTGCTCGACGGGTGTCGTGCAGCCGCTCAGATGAGGCGTCGGGCGTGGAGCGTCTATGGACACGCACGCCGTCCGGACGGCGAGTGTGGCGTTCGGTGGGCAAAACCCCACAGTTCCCGAGCAGCCTGCGCACGCCACGTGGCAACACTCGGTCGGGCTGTCAGCATGGCAGGCGGAAGATGTGCACGTCGAAACGTGATTGACGGCGGGGCCTTCCGACACGGCGGATGAAACGGCGTTTACGGTGGCGTGCATCGTCGAATGGGCGCTCGCACCGCCGACCGACGCTAGTGACAGCGCCGTCGCCAAGATCAGCAGGGACACGACGGCCAGCATACTGTGGAACATACGTTTCATAGATGGCAGCATATGCGGACGTTTTGTGGCTTTCTTTGATCGAGGTCAATTCAGCGGGTCTCGGCGTCGGTGCAATGTTCTATGCCGACGCTAGTATGGGCTTGCGCGGTGGTGGGTAAAGACTATGCGGATACTGACCCTGAATGGCGGCTCCTCAAGCCTAAAATTCGCCGTCCATGAGGCGGCGACGGGCGACCGGCTGACGCGAGGGAAATTCGATCGTCTCGGCTCCGACGCAGTGACGTTCGGCGTCGAGGGCGAGGCGGGTGCAGCGGAAATGGGACGTGCCGATCATAAGCGCGCTGTCGCGCACCTGCTCGATTGGCTCGATCAACGCTACGGTCTTGGGACCCTGGGCGCTGTCGGCCATCGCATAGTGCATGGCGGCCCGCGCTACCGGCAAGCCGAACGCATCGACAACAAAATGATGGATGCGTTGCGCCAACTTGCCGACTATGCCCCTGAGCATCTGCCGGCAGAAATCGACATGATCGAGGCCTGCCAGGAGCGCCATGCCGATCTCGTGCAGGTCGCATGCTTCGACACGGCCTTTCATCGCGACCTGCCAACGGTGTCGCGCCTTCTCGCGATCCCGCGCAAGTTCTCCGAAGCCGGCGTGGAACGCTACGGATTCCACGGTCTCTCCTACACCTATCTGCTCGAGGAACTCGGCCGAGTAGCTGGCCCACAAGCCGCGAGCGGCAGAGTTATACTTGCGCACTTGGGGAATGGCGCGAGCCTCGCCGCCGTCAAGGACGGCAAGAGTGTCGACACGTCGATGGGGTTCACCCCCGCCGCCGGTATCCCCATGAGCACCCGCGCCGGCGACCTTGATCCTGGCCTCGTGCTCTACCTCGCCAAGCGCGAAGGCATGGACGCAAAGGCCTTCGATCACATGGTGAACCACCAATCGGGTCTGCTCGGCATATCGGGAACCAGCTCGGACGTTCGCGACCTGTTGGCCCGCGAGGACGAAGACAGCCAGGCCGCCGAAGCGATCGCGCTCTTCTGCTACCGCATCCGCAAGACGATTGGCGCCTTTGCGGCGGCGCTCGGCGGCATCGACACATTGGTGTTCTCCGGTGGCATCGGCGAAAACGCTCCGGTCATCCGCGAGCGGATCTGCGAGAACCTCGAGTTCCTGGGCGTTGCCCTCGACAAGGGCCGGAACGCCGTAGGAGCTGAGCTCATATCGACTGGCGCGGTCGCCGTGCGCGTCATGCCCACCAACGAAGAAGCCGTCGTCGTCGAGGCGGTTCGCCACATCCTCAACAACAGGACGGGAAGCTGATGACCATGCCCCTGAGCGCCGATGAGCTGCGGCTTATGCACGCCTATTGGCGGGCGGCAAACTATCTATCGGTCGGCCAGATCTACCTGCGCGACAATCCGCTGCTCAAGGAGAAGCTGACGCTGGCGCATGTGAAGCCGCGGCTGCTCGGCCACTGGGGCACGACCGCGGGCCTCAACTTCATCTACCTGCATCTCAACCGGCTGATCAAAAAGCTGGACCTCGACATGATCTATGTCACGGGCCCGGGCCACGGCGGACCGGGTCTCGTCGCGAACACTTACCTCGAAGGGACATATAGCGAGCTCTATCCGGAGGTTGGACAGGACGAGGTTGGCCTCAAGCGTCTGTTCACTCAGTTCTCCTATCCGGGCGGAATCCCGAGCCACGTCGCCGCCGAAGTGCCGGGATCGATCAACGAGGGCGGCGAACTCGGCTATTCGCTAATGCACGCCTATGGTGCTGCCTTCGACAATCCCGAACTCCTTGTAGCCTGCGTCGTCGGCGATGGTGAGGCCGAAACGGGTGCGCTCGCGACGAGCTGGCATTCAAACAAATTCCTGAACCCGGCCCGCGACGGCGCCGTGCTGCCGATCCTTCATCTCAACGGCTACAAGATCGCGAGCCCGACCGTGCTCTCGCGCATCAGCCATGACGAGATCGAGCAGCTCTTCCGCGGTTATGGCTACGCGCCGCACTTCGTCGAGGGCGCGGAGCCCGAAGTGATGCATCAGAAGATGGCGGCCACGCTTGATCGGGTCATTGCCGACATCCGCTCGATCCAGGCCGACGCCCGGGCGAACGGCTATTCGCAGCGCCCGGCCTGGCCGATGATCATCTTACGCTCTCCCAAGGGATGGACCGGTCCCAAGGAGGTGGACGGCAAGCAGACCGAAGGCTCGTGGCGTTCGCACCAGGTGCCGTTGGCCAAGCTCGCCGAGGACCCGAGCCATTTGGCGATCCTCGAAGACTGGCTCAAGAGCTACCGCGCTGAGGAACTGTTCGACGCCGACGGCCGCCTGATCCCCGAGCTGGCCGAGCTCGCTCCCAAGGGCACTCGGCGCATGGGCGCCAACCCGCACGCCAATGGCGGGCTGTTGCTCAAGGATCTCAAGCTGCCGGACTTCCACGATTACGCTGTCCATGTCCCAGCCCCAGGCGTGGCTCAGGTCGAATCGACCCGCAAGGCGGGCGAATTCCTGCGCGACGTCCTCAAGCTCAATGCGGCCGAGCAGAACTTCCGCGTCTTCGGCCCCGACGAGACCGAGTCCAACCGGCTCGGTGCCGTGTTCGAGACAACGGACCGTGTGTTCACGGGCGAGATCGTTGAGAGCGACATCCAGCTGTCACCCAACGGCCGGGTGATGGAGGTGCTGAGCGAACACCTTTGCCAAGGCTGGCTGGAAGGCTATCTCCTCACGGGCCGGCACGGCTTCTTCTCCTGCTACGAGGCCTTCATCCACATCGTGGATTCGATGTTCAACCAGCACGCCAAATGGCTCGACGTCAGCAAGGAGGTGCCGTGGCGGAAGCCGATCGCGTCGCTCACCTATCTTCTGACATCCCATGTTTGGCGGCAGGACCACAACGGGTTCTCGCACCAGGATCCGGGCTTTATTGATCACGTCGTCAACAAGAAGGCCGGTGTGGTCAGAGTCTATCTGCCTCCGGATGCCAACACGCTGCTGTCTGTCGTCGATCATTGCCTGCGCAGCCGCGACTACATCAACGTGATCGTCGCCGGAAAGCAGTCGGCCCCACAATGGTTGCCAATCGACGCGGCGGCTGCCCATTGCGCCGCCGGCATGGGCATCTGGGACTGGGCCTCGGATCCCGACGAGCCCGAGGTGGTCGTCGCCTCGGCGGGCGACGTGCCGACAATGGAAGCCCTTGCGGCGGTGAAGCTTCTACGCGAGTGGTTTCCGAGCGTGAGGCTGCGCTTCGTCAACGTCGTCGATCTGTTGGCGCTACAGGCTCCGGGCCAGCATCCGCATGGCGTCGACGATACGGCGTTCGATGCGATGTTCACCACGGACAAGCCGGTGATCTTTGCCTATCACGGATATCCGGCGCTCATCCACCGCCTCGCCTACCGGCGGACCAACCACCACAATTTCCACGTGCATGGTTTCGAGGAGGAAGGCACGACGACCACGCCCTTCGACATGGCGGTGATGAACCGGATCGACCGCTTCCACCTGGCCAAGGCCGTGGTCGACCGTGTCGCGTCGTTGTCCTCCGAGCGGGTGCGCTTTGCCGAATTCGTCGAAGCCAAGCTGGCGGAACACGATGCCTACATCCGTGAGCATGGCGAGGACCTCCCCGAGATCCGGGACTGGCGCTGGTAGCCACGCGCGAACTGTTTGCGTCGGACGACTGCACCCTGAAGCGGTCGGCAGGCGTGGGTTTCGATTTGATCGAACGCAAAGGCCTGGCCCTCAGGCCATGCGACAAGTATCTGCCGCGCGCTGTGCGCGGCAGACATCACGGAGGTCCACCATGACATCCTATCCGTTCAGCGCCGAGGCGCGGGGGATCGTTGAAGCACCGGCGGAAGTCGTGTTCGCCTTCCTCGACGACCAGGAGAATCTCTCCTCGCACATGAGCAAACCCTCCGGGATGATGCTGGGCACGACGATGAAAATCTTCATGGAGCCCGATCACACCAAGCGTGTGGGATCGCGCTTCGGCTTTACCGGCAGTGTCCTCGGCGTTCCCTTAAGGGTTGACGAGGTCGTCACATCCCGAACCCCGCCTTCCAGCAAGACATGGGAGACGACGGAAGAGCCGACGCTGTGGGTGATTGGCCGCTACGGCATGGGTTTCGAGCTGGTCCCTCAAGGCAGCCGCTCGGAACTGCGCGTGTACATCGGCTACGACCGGCCAACCGGAATACTGGGAGGCGTGCTGGGCTGGCTTTTTGGTCCGGCATACGCGCGCTGGTGTACGCGCGTCATGGTGGACGACGCCGCCAAGCATTTTGGACACGCGGCGGCGGAGCTCGCATGAGGGCCGAAACCAACTGGTGCGTGATCACGGGTGGACCGAGTTCGGGCAAGACCACGACGGTGAACATTCTTCGCGAGCGCGGCTATGTGACGACTATCGAGCACGCGCGGCATTACATCGACACTCAGAGGGTCACCGGCCGGACAGTCGAAGAAATCCGCGCCAACCAGCTCGCGTTTCAGCGCGGCGTTCTTGACATGCAGATTGAGGAAGAAAAGGGCCTCGATCCAAAGGCGCTGGTATTTCTCGACCGTGCGCTCCCCGATGCGCTGGCCTACTACCGTTTTCTCGGTCTAGAACCTGACGCCGATTATTTGTCGCTCATCCGGCCCGGGGTCTACCGCGCCGTGTTCGTGCTCGATCTCCTGCCGCTTGCTGCTGACTACGCGCGCACTGAAGACCGTGCGGCGCAGATCGAAATCCATCGCCTGCTCACCGAGGTCTACACCGAGCTCGGTTATCATACGCGCGCGGTGCCGCCTCTGCTGGCGGAGGATCGAGTGGGCTATATTCTGGCGGCCCTCAATGTGCCGAACCGCCAGGCTCAGGACGTGCCGCCATTACCAAGCGCGTTAGAGCCATAGTTGGTGAAACCGCGCGGTTTATAGACAGACAGGACCGTTGCAATCAGCAGTACAACAGCGCCGCCCGATGCGTGAAGCGTCATCGAGAAACGTGCGCCGGCATACCCTTCGAGATTCCCGCCACGCGCAGCCAAGGCCAACGCGTCGATCGACGGCGTCTGAAGCATCAGCACCGCGACGGCGATGATGGTCAGGACAAGTTTCACGATCACCCAATAGTAGCGAAAGAGGCCCCATGGGGTGCCGACCGATTGCACGATGCCGATGAGCAGCGTTCCGAACGCCAAGGGCACAATCACTTGCCATGTCACTACTGACATCGACTGATAGACCGCATAGGCAAGATCCGGAGGGGCTGTCGCGCCGGTGATCGCCAGGGCCAGGAATGCTGCCACGGCACCGAGGAAACCAAGAGAACTGGCGACGTGCAGTACGAGCAAGAGCTTACGCCAGGGAGACGACAAGGTCATCCCTGCATTCCCAACGCGCCGTGCTGCCACGGACCATGACCTATCGCCATCAGGATGCCGATGGCCAGGATCGCCAGGAGCCCGACCCCGATGAAGACCTTGACCCAATTGGGCATGCCGGTTGCTGCGCGTGCCATCTCATTCTCCACTATGCTGGGGATTTATCGAGACACTATGTATCACTGTCAAGACAGTATGTCTCGACAGCACGCTTCAGGTATGACACGTTTTCCGCATGCCCAAGCTCTGGCACGACACAATCGAAGCGCATCGCTCGGCCGTCGCCGACGCGATCATGGACCGGACTGCTTCCATCGCAGCTTCGGAAGGTGTCCATGCGCTGACCATGGCCCGCATCGCAGAGCAGACGGGGATCGGGCGGGCAACGCTTTATCGGCATTTCAAGGATGTAGGAGAAATCCTCGGTAGTTGGCACCAGAGACAGATAATGGCCCACCTCGTGGACCTCGAAAGCATTCCCGCCCGACATGGCAGTCCACTAAGAGCGCTCGAGGCCGTCTTAACCGCCTACGCCTTCCACAGCGCGCATGATCATCACGGAAGCCCGGGGCAGATGCTCTACACGCAACCGCACGTTCACGAGGCGCGTCGGCGCCTCCAAGGCTTTATCGCAGCCATGGTGGATGCGGCTGCCAAGGCTGAGCAGATAGACACCCAGGCGACCCCGGACGAAGCCGCGCAATACGTAATCGCTGCAATGCAGGCGTTGCCGCCTTCACCGTCCCCTTCGGCGGTGGAACGCCTCGTTGCCATGGTGCTCAAGGGCATAGGCGCCACTTCATCTTGACCCTGTGGCAAGTAGTAGCCGGATTTCACGTCGCCATTTTGGCGCCGTTGTGGAGGTGCAAGTGATCGGCCTCCTGTGGCCATCTATTCGGCTAGCGCGGCGATCCCAGTGGTCTCCCAGATCCCGCCTGGATTTCCAAAGTAGCATCGCCGGCAGCCGCTGAACTTTAGGTAGAACGTTGCGCTACTCGCCCACGCCTCCAACGGAACACGAGTAACAGGATGGTCGGCCAGAACATGGTGTTGATAATGTCCTTGGCGCTCCCGTTCAGGTCGACCTGGATATTACCATGGTGCCAGGTGTCGAGCAGTTCATTCAGGATCTCGATGGCCAGCAGCGCTAGCCATGGCAACCAGCTCGCAGGGCCGCGGCGCAGGAGAAGCATCGCGGCGACATAGAAAGCCAGCCCTATGTGGATATGTAGGGCGTCCCTGCTCAAATGCAGGATCTCGGTGATTTCTGTCTTGAGCCCGTTCAGCATGGACCGGACTTAGCATGGTTCACCTTACCACCGGGTTGCGCTTGGGAGGGAAGTGCGCCGAAGGGCGCACTTCCCAAGGGCGCGTTATTCAGAGGCGCCTTCGCCCTCAAGCCAGGCGATCATGTCAGCGATCTCCTGCTCCTGGGCATCGATGACCTTCTGGGCCATGTCCTTGGCCCACTGATTGTCGCCGTGCGCGAGTTCAGCCTTGGCCATGTTGATGGCCCCCTGATGGTGGGGGATCATCGCGCAGATGAAGGCGACGTCGATATCCTCAATCATCATGGAATCCATCATCTGCTTGTTGGTTTCATCCATGCCGGCCATCAGGTCTATATGCGCCTGGTCCATTTCGTGGGTCATGCCCATGGCCATGTCGCCAGCCATTCCCTCTGCCGACCGGCAGATTTCGGGCAAGTCGGCCGCCATGGCAGCATCGCCGCCCATGGCCGACATGTCGTGGCCCGCATGAGCGTCCTGGGCGGCTGCTGGCGCTGCCATCATGGCGAGGAAGGCGGCGGCTAGGATCTGAGTGTTGGTGAACTTCATTTGTCATGTCCTTGACTGTGTTGATTGGTCAGACCGTAGGCGAATCAAGGACCTTGGGAGGGCGATCTATGCGGCCAGCGACGATCTGCTCCACGCCGTTCTTCAGCAATGAGGCCAGAGTGATCGAGGGCGGCAATGTCATGCCCTGCTGGGGCGCAACGGGGAGCGCTGACAGGCACAAGCCAATGCCGCAGCAGGCAGAAATGCCTTCCGGGTCTGCGGGGCAATTGCTCCCACACAGCTCAGCATCTGTCAGGTGCGTGTGAAACGGCGCCTGCGCGTGAACCGTACCAGCTCCCATGGCACCGTGGTGCAGCGAGAGGCTCACGACCACCGCGAGCATGACCGCCACAATCAGGCGTGCAGAGTTATGGGGAACGTTCTGTGTCAAAAAGGCCGGCATGTGACCCAAACCCATTCGCCCCTCATCAGTTCCGGATCGCGCACCAAAGGCACGGTCACTCCTCGTCGGCATCGAGCAGATAGGTGGCCATATCCACCAGGTGCTGTTCGAGAAGATAGGCCGTGCTTCCACGCACCACCTCGGCCATCGAACCCCCGAACACATCACCGTCTGGTGCTATGCCGGTCCGCAAGGCTGCAACCAAAGCCTCACGGGTGTAACCGCGTGACAGCAGCGCCGCTGCGGTAAGGGGTGGTGAACTGCCCCCGCCCTGCATGTGGGGGTCTCCGTCCAGCCCCGTGCCGGACAATCCGCCGAGGGCGTTGCGGGCAACGTGGCAGGCAGCGCAGTGGGCCGGCCCCCAGACGAGATACCTGCCCCTGTTCCACGAAAGCGTCTGTGTCTCATCCGGCGAGTATTGCGCTGGCCTCTCGAGGACGGCGCGCCAAACCTTCAGGCCAACCCTGATATTGAAAGGAAACCCGAGTTGATGGGGCTCGGAAGGCTGTGGCGCGGGAGGCGTGCTGCGGATTGCCGCCCAAAGGTCAGCCATGTCCTGATCCGTGAGCGTCGCATAGAACTCGTAGGGGAAGGCCGGGTAATAGGGCTGCTCGTCGGGCGACACCCCCTGGCGTACTGCACGGACAAACTGCTCGAAGGTCCAGCTGCCGATGCCCTCGTCCGGATCGGGTGTGATATTGGGCGCGTGAAAAGCGCCAAAGTTGGAGCCGATGGCGGCGCCACCTGAGAGCGGTGGCGCACCCGGCCGGGTGTGGCACGTCACGCAGCCCGACAGTCGCGCCAGATAGGCGCCGCGTTTCGGATCGCCCGACATGGTCTGGAGCGAAGGTGCCGGGGGCAGTGGCCAAAGGGTGAGGACGATGATGCCGACGCCCGCCGCCAGAGCGGCGGCAATGATGATCCTGACGATATGCGACATCGTTTACCGCCGGAATGCAGCGTGGCAGGCCGAGCAGGTCGCCGCAATGTCTGCGTGTATCGCCTGGACGGTTCGCATCGGTCTCTGCCCGTCCGTCTCGGCAGTCGAGGCAATAGAGACGGTCGTCACCGGATCGATTGATCCAGGCCGCACAGGAGACAAGCCTATCAACCAGGCGAAATCCATCTGCTCCCATTCGCTCATCTGACCCAGCGGCTGGGGCGGGATCGCCGCTGCAGCAGTCACGTCTGACGACCCGAGCCTGTTCGCCGCCGCACCGAGCTCTGCTCCAAGCAGGGCCAGGTGATCCGCATGTCGGCTGAACTCCTGCCAACGCTGCCAGATTTCGGGACGGGCCTCGGAGGGCGCATCGAGACTGCCCTCGGGAAAGAGGTCCGTCATTGCCCGCCCGGCATGCATCCCGATCATCTCTGCCGCCGTCGCCAGCGTCTGCATGTCCTCTGGCGTGGGATGCTCCGCAATAGGGGCCAGGAGCTTCAATTGCTCGCCAAGCATCATCATGCCCATCATTCTTTCGCCCACGATGCCAGTGGCACCGCCATGGCCGGAGGCTGCAATGGCACCAGCCAGCAGTACCGCGCAGGCCGCTGACCCGCGATAAGCCGTCGTTTTTCTCATGTCATGAACCCAAGTTGCCACGAGCCGCCTGTGGCGGCACTGATCCGGTCGATCAGGGCCTGGGGGGACGAATTTTCCTGTTCGCGAGAGCGAAGGGTGCGGCTCCGTCGGGGTCGACATAGACCACAGCCACGGAAGGTGACGAACAGCTCAAGCGCACCGGCTCGGCCGCAAGTATGGGCGCACCGCAATGGACGGCCGGATCGCCGTGACTGTGCGAATGGGGCTCCAGTGGCGTCAGGCCGGGGCCGTGATCGGTATGTTCCATCACCGGAGCCGGCGCCCCGGGTTCAGCCGCATGCAATGGCAAGGCGCCGACAAACAGCACCATCAGCATCGCCAACAGGTTGATGAGACTTCTGATCAGCTTCAAACGCGAATCTCTTGCCACGGGGTCGCTTTGACACGAGCAATGTGACCTTCACGTGGCGCACGCACAAGCCGAGCCTTTTTTGGTGGCACCCTCGCACCACGTTCATCATGTCGGCTACCAATCGGCAGATTGACATTCCGAACCCTTCCAGAGGAATCAATCCAGTGTTGCGAAGCCGTTGCACGTATGGGTTGAAAAAGCTCAAGATCGACAAGTCCTTCTCTCTCAATTGGGGCAGGATGACGTGGCCAGCATGCTCATCGTCATGGGCTTCTGGCGCTGCGCGCGCTCATTCTGGAAGCTCGGCTACTCTGCCAACGTCGCCATAATATGTGCCGGTTTCATGTTGTTCGGATACCCACTAGTCGGCCTCGTGGTCGTGCCCTAAGGATCACCTACGATGTACAGTACCGATTTTCCCAGCAAGGTCGACCTGCCCACCACGGACCGTCTGATCCGTTCGACTATTGCCGGCGTCAGTGCCCTGGCCATCCTTCCCACTATCCTGCTGCCCTCCGAATACAGCAACGGTGATCGAGATGATCGAGACTGACCGCCCCTGTGTCGATATCGCCCAGCAATTGAATGCGGTCGAAAAAGCCCTCCAGCAGGCCAAGAAGACACTGATCCACGACCATCTCGGCCATTGCGTGGACGGCGCCGTGACGCGTGACGGTTCCGTCGACCGTGCCGTCATTGACGGTTTCCGTGAAATCACTCGCTACCTCTGAAGGTCTTCCCGATGCTGGCCGTGCTCGCCAATCGTACCTACCGACATCTGTTCCTGGCCCAGGTCATCGCCTTGATCGGCACGGGACTCGCCACGGTGGCGCTTGGCCTGCTGGCCTTTGATCTCGCCGGCGCCGATGCAGGCGCTGTGCTCGGAACGGCCCTGGCCATCAAGATGGTGGCCTATGTCGGCGTGGCGCCCATCGCATCGGCCTTTGCCGAGCGTCTGCCCCGCCGCGCCATGCTGGTGGCACTCGATCTGGTGCGGGCCGGGGTGGCGGTGCTGCTGCCCTTCGTCAGTGAAATCTGGCAGGTCTATGTGCTGATCTTCGTGTTGCAATCGGCCTCCGCCGCCTTCACGCCGACCTTCCAGGCCACCATCCCCGACGTGCTCCCGGATGAGAAGGAATATACGCGGGCCTTGTCGCTTTCGCGCCTCGCCTATGACCTCGAAAGCGTGGCCAGCCCTCTCCTCGCCGCAGCGCTTCTGACGGTCATATCGTTCAACAGCCTCTTTGCCGGAACAGTCATCGGGTTTCTGGCCTCGGCGCTGCTGGTGGTTTCGGTGGTCCTGCCCAGTCCGAAACCCGCTGCACCGCGCGGCATCTACGACCGCACCACCCGCGGCATGCGCATTTACCTCACGACGCCGCGCCTGCGGGGCCTTCTGGCGCTGAGCTTTGCGGTTTCGGCCGCTGGGGCCATGGTCATCGTCAATACCGTGGTGCTGGTGCAATCGTCCTTCGGGCGCGACCAGCAGGCCACCGCCATTGCCCTGGCGGCCTATGGTGGTGGCTCAATGGTGGCTGCGCTGACCCTGCCAAGGCTGCTGGATCGGTTCGCCGACCGGCCCGTTATGCTGGTTGGGGCGGGCCTGCTTGTCGCTACCATGCTGGCGGGCAGTCTTCTCGGCGGCTACGGCACGCTGCTGGCGCTGTGGTTTGTCATCGGAATCGGCTATGCCGCCACCCAGACCCCGACCGGACGACTGATCCGCCGCTCATCCCATCCCGAAGATCGTCCGGCCCTGTTTGCCGCCCAGTTTGCGCTCTCCCATGCCACATGGCTTCTGAGCTATCCGCTGGCCGGTTGGCTTGGGGCGACGGCAGGAATGCCAGTAACGTTCATCGCCATGGCCGCGATTGCGGCATGTGGCGTTGTCGCTGCCACGCGGCTCTGGCCGGCTGGCGATCCGGTCGAGATCGAGCACAGCCATGATGGCCTGCCCGCAGGCCATCCGCATCTGGCGGGCCACGGCCATCGCCATATCCATGCCTTTGTCATTGACGCCGAGCATACTAGCTGGCCGCGGCGATGACCGAAATCCTGGCCTGGCTGGTCGCGCTGCAGGGCGACATCCAGCGGTCCGTTGCCGATCAGATCAGCGCTTTCTCGGCGAGTGGTGATTGGCTGGCCCTGCTTGGAACAATGCCACTCGCGATTATGTTCGAAATGGCCCATGCCCTGACGCCGGGACACAACAAGCTGGTTCTCGCAACCTACGTCCTGGGGGAGCGGCTTGGTCTGCTCAAGGCCCTTGCGACGTCAATGCTGCTTAGCGCCACCCACATCGGCAGCGCCGTGGCGATCGGCTTCGGGGCGAACTGGTTGGTTTCGCGCACCATTACCCAGGCAGGTCGAGCGCCCCTCCTTGAAACAATCAGCCATACGCTCCTGGCCGCGATAGCGCTCTGGATGATCTGGCGCGCCGTCCGGCCGGCGGGCTCGCATGAGCATCCAGGTTTGTTTGCCGTAGCTGCGGGTCTTGTGCCCTGTCCACTGACACTGTTCATCGTCGTGATGGCGACGTCGATGGGATCACCGGAGGCCGGCCTGATATTTGCCCTGGCAATGCTGGTGGGCGTCGGGAGCGTGCTGTCGCTGGTTGGGTTGGTCGCGCATCTTGGCGCCGCCAGGATGAGCGGAATCGTTGGACGTTTCGAGCTTGCCGGCCGGGCTGTACTCGGCCTTGGGGGTGCGATGTTGCTCTTGTTGGGGCTCATCCCGCTGCTTGGTTAGGCGCCCGATGCTGAAACAATCCCGGAGACGACACTGTCGGCTCCGGGACTGCGCGGCGGACCTGGCTATCCCCCATGCAGGGATCTGGCCGCGCCGACGAGATCGAAACTATGGGCTGCATAGCCGACAAGTCCGATGGCGATCAACACGATGAGGGCGACGAGAATATCGCGACGGTTCATTTCTGGTTCCTAGTTGTTGGCAAGGGTTTGGCGGATGGTGAGGCGCGCGGCCTGTTGGGCGGGTGTCAGGCTGGCGAGGACCGAGCCGCCAGCCAGGACCAGGGCCCAGATGGCAATGGCTTCGGGCGACACCGTCAGCGGCAGCGGCAGGCCGAAGGACAGGGTTCCGACCAATTGCCCGATGCTGTAGCCGAGCGGGACACCGACCAGCAGCGCCAGGGGTAGGCTGAGAAAGGCGATCATCAGGCCCTCGGCCAGAATGTTGCGGATCAGCGCCCCGCCGCCGGCGCCGATGGTTCGCATGATGCCGAACTCGCGGGTGCGTTCGACCACGCTTGACCCCTGTGAAGCGGCGAGACCAATGCTACCGACCGCCGCCATCAGCAGCGCCATCGCCTTGAGCGCGATGATGAGAATGTCGACGTGCCCCGACTGCGCCGCCGCCAGCGTGGCCTCGGTGGTCAATTGTTCCACGGCTATTCCTGCCTGGGTCAGGGCCGCGGATGTCTCTAGTGCCGTCTCTACGACGCGCGCGTCGTCATCCTCAGTCAGTACCAAGCGGAGAGCGGTGACCGCGTCGCCATGGTCGGACAGTTCGGCAAACAGGCGCTGAGGAATGTAGGCAGTGGCAGGTGTAAGGATCTGGCGCGCAATGCCGCCGGGCATGGCCGCCAAGGTCCGCCCCTCCACGGCCAATAGCAGCGGCGTATCCAGCGCTGGGCGGCCAAGCAGGTTCCACGCCTGCTGGTTCAGCACGATCGCTGACGCGTCCTCGCCATGGCCGGCAAGGAAGACCGGGTCGGCCGGCAGGCTGCCGAGCGGTCGCAGCGACAGGCTGCCGTGGCCGCCATCAGGATAGGTGCGCACCAGCATCAGCCCATCCTCGCGGCCGGCGGCTGCGGCGACAAGGTCGGTCGGACGCAGTTCGGCGATATTGGCCATGGGGGCCAGAGCCTTCGACAGCCGGTCCGGCGATACGGGCTCCAGCAGGCTGATCTCGATGTCGTAATCACGGCTGTTGGCGGCTTCCACCAATTGGCCCTGCCAGGCGGCCTCGACATTGAGCGCGGCGATGAACATCGCGCCAGCCGTGCCCAGCAGGCCGATGTTGAGCAGCAGTCGCCCACGCTTCCGGAAGGCGTTGCGCAGCGCCAGCAACAGCGTCCGATCCATGCCGGTAAACCGGCCGAGCAGCCGCTGGATCGGATCATTGCGCAGGGCGTTGGCGGCGATGCCTTGGTCGGCCAGTGCCTCCCGCACCGTGGCACGGGTGGCCTTGCGGATGGGAACCGCAACAAAGACCAGCGGCAGCAGCAGGCCAGCGGCGATCAGGGCGATGACGAGCCAGGCGGGCACCAGCGGCGAGACGATGTCAAAGTTGAGCAGTTGCGCGATCACGCCGGCAAAGCCGGCGGCCCCATACATTCCCAATGGCAGGGCGATGGCGAGTGCCGATGCCGCCACGATGGCAATGCCGACAAGATAGAGGCTGCCGATCTGCCGGCTGGTGCCACCAATGGACTTCATGATGGCAATCTGGCGCACCTGTTGGGCCAGCAGCGCCGATACCATGGCCGCTGTGAGGACGGCGCTGAGGATAAGCGCCAGGATGGCGAACAGCATGAACATGCCCAGGACGCCATTCATCTGGCTCTGGTGTGGGTGTTGGTTGACCGGCGGAATCTGCACCTGATGCACGGTGGCGCCGAGATCGCGGAGGCGGCTCGCGACGCCACTGACGACCGCATCGACATGATCCTGGCCAAGGCCGGCGTCTTGAACGATCACTTTGACCAGTTCGGGCGCGAGCGGCAGGCCGAGCTGCTTCGCCGTTCGTGACGACAGATAGATGTAGGCGGTCTGCTCCTGCCAGGCGGGCGCAAGGCTGGGATCGTGGACCGTTCCGGCAATGGGTAGGTCAAGCGTGGCGCCGCCGCTGGTCTGGATGGAGACTTCCCCGCCGATGGCCGCACCGAGAAGGCCCATGGCCTCGCGTTCCACCAGGACCGTGCCATCGGCGGGCGGGAAACTGCCATCCCCAGGGAAAGTCTGGCCGATACTGGCGCGGGCGAAGTCGGGGACAATGAACAGCAGTGTCCGATGCCAGGCGCCGTCGGCGGTCCTTGATCGGGCGACGACGATGGAGGCCGGCTCCGCTGCAGCAATTTCGGGATCGGTCGTGATGGCTGCGAGGATTTCGGGCGTCACCTCGCCGACATCGATGAGGGCCGAAGCCGGATTGGTCTGGAGGTAATTCCGCGCGATCTCACGGCTGAGAATGGCATAGGCCCCCGCTATGGTGGTCAGGGCAAACATGCCGATGGTGAGCGCGGCAAGCATGAGGGCGATGCGGCCGCGGGTGGCGCCAAAATCGCCGATCAACTTACGCCAGCGAGGGGCAAGGGTCATGACTGCGCTCCCCTGCCGGAATGCGAAACCATCCGGCCATCGGCCAGCTCAATCGTGTCGGTGAAATAGCACGCCAGGTCGCGCTCATGGGTGACCATGACCACGGTGCGGCCCTCTTCGGTCAGGCCGCGAAACAGATCCATGACCTCGCTGGTGGTGCGCGAATCGAGGTTCCCGGTCGGCTCGTCGGCCACCAGAAGCGGTGGGTCATTGGCCAGGGCACGCGCAATGGCGGCGCGCTGCTGCTGCCCGCCCGACAGGTCGGCCGGCAGCTTGTCGGCCTGTTCGGCAATGCCGAGCTTTTCGAGCAGCGCTAGGGCACGCAGTCGCCGCTCCTCGGCGCGGCCGACGTTGCAGAAATCCATCGGGAGCATGACATTTTCCATCACCGTCAATGTCGGCAACAGCTGGAAGAACTGGAACACCACGCCGACGTTGCGGCCGCGCCAGGCTGTCAACTCCTCCTCCGACTTGCCATTGAGCAGCACGTCGCCAAAGCGGATTTCACCACTGGTTGCACTGTCGATGCCGGTCAGCAGATTGGCCAGCGTCGTCTTGCCGCTGCCTGATTTGCCAACCACTGCCAGGAAGGCACCGGCAGTCAGGTCGAGATTGATCCCAGCCAGCGCGGCAAAGGGACCAGCCGGCGTCTCATAAGTCTTGCCGATTGACCGCAGGCTGACAATGGGCATGACGCCGGCCGCGTGCGCCGCCGGTTCGAGAAGCGAGGTAGAGGGCACTGTGGAACTCCGTGACGATCAGACATCCGTGTGATATTGGACACCCGTCTTGAAACGCAATCGACGTCCGGGCCCCTCATGTCCGATACTGAACACTGGCCGGGATTTGACCGGGAAAAGACCGCGCAGGTGCTCGAAGCAGATGGGCTGATCGACCGGCGCGTCCGGCGAACTCGCCAGACCTTGCATGAGACGCTCATGCGACTTACGGTCGAGCGTGGCTATGACGAAATCTCGGTTGCCGACATCGCAGCCGCCGCCAATGTCGGGCGATCCACCTTCTACGCTCACTTCACCGACAAGGATGACCTGTTGCGCAGCGCTGTGGGCACCCTGCGCAGCGCCCTCATGCAGGAGCACGCGGCAGCGGGTAGTGACGGCGACGGTCCAGACCGCATGCTGGGCTTCAGCCGCTTCATGACGACCCACTTGGCCGAGCAAAGGATTCTGTACCGAGCCCTGATGCGCGGCAGGGCGGGTCCGATCCTGCTCGACTTTATCCGCCATGCCCTCTGCGACATTGTGCGGGCCGAACTGGCCCCGGGGATGAAAACGACGACCGCATCGCTCGATGACGAACTGATCGTGCAGTTTCTTGTCGGTGGCTACATGTCGGTTCTGACGTGGTGGCTTGACCGAGGGGGCAAGGAACCGCCCGAGGTCATTGAAGCCGGCTTCCGGCAGCTGGCGTTGAATGGGCTTTCGATGAAGTCAGCCCCCTCTGCTCCATAGAGGGCTCCCAACGACCGTCCCATTGAAGTGAGAGATTTTCAAATGCCTGGGATTCGGTCGTTTCGTTGCGACGGGTCAGAACGTCAGCTATCGGGGTGCGGCCCAGGCACGCTCAACGACCGATTTGGGGCGCATCAGCGATGGTCCGGTCCCGCGCCTGTTGCGGACGTCTAGTTTTGACCCGCCAGTGATAAGAAGTTTCTAGCCTGCAATTATCTTGGACCGTTCTTCATTTTGACCGGCATTTTGCCGTTTGAACGCAAATCCTTTCGAGAACGCCAGCCGTATCAGGCGGGGGGATCCCAGGGATTAATGATGTTGACCCCGGTTCGCTCGAAATCGGCAACGTTACGCGTGACCATCGTCATACCATGGACCAATGCAGTCGCGGCAATCAGGCCATCCCGTTCGGCGCAGGGGTTAGGCACATGGAGTTGAGCACAACGGAGGGCTACCGCCGTATCGACCGACAAGGTCCGATCGGCAAACTCAGGAACGACATGACGATCCATCCATATGCGCAATTTGGTGCCTTGCTCCGGGTCTCGTCGCGCCACCAGAAGGATGCCGAGTTCCAGCTCCATCAGTGTTATTACTGATATGTAGAGCTTCGTGGCCTCAACGCTGCCGAGCCACGAGACGACTTTGATGTCCGCCTTGCCATCGCCGGCTTTGCGCAGCTCAGAAATCACGTTGGTATCGAGCAAGAACATCAGGAGAAATCTGCTGGACGAGGCATGTCGCGCGACCGAGGGGGGGCAAGCTCAATCTCCGATAGTCCAGGCATTGAAAGCGCTGCAACGATGCTCCGGCGCTGACCTGTGATCCGCTGATATTCCTCGATACTCAGTAGAACCTGGGCCGGCTTGCCACGGTTGGTAATGAAGACGGGGCCGCTGCGCGTGGCCTTCTGCGCTTGGTTGGCATTCTGTTGGAATTCTCGACTGGACACTGTGGTGATCGTCATGGGTCGCTCCATTCGACACGATGTTGTTACATTAGAACATTTATGGTCGAATGACAATCGGTGCAGCCACGTTGGCCTCTGCTCTTCTGGCTGAGCAAGTACGGTCGTTAGTTTGATGGACGGCGCGGGCGGCTTCGGACTTCTGACAGCTCTCAGGAACGGTCGCTTTGGGGACCCAGACGACGCGGCTCTCACGTCTGAATTGGGGCGCGCACGTGTCCGGCGGGTCGTGGAAGCCCCCTGCCCCATAATCCTCCGTGCCAGCGCCTTAGGCGGGGTCGCTTGCGGTCGGTCAGCTGTTCAAGATGGAATAATCAAAAGCGGCCGTTGGGGTAAACGCAGCTCATTGCGGCCGCTATTCTCGATTGGCAGAGATGGGCGACGGTATCCGGCACCTCTCGTTTTGACTGGGGATCCGGGCCTCGGCAAGGCAGCGCCATACTTCGAGCGAATGCCAGGCAAGCGATGGGTCAAACTGGCGCAACAGCTCGGATATCCGCCAGGTCAGGGAGATCGATGCAGCGATAGCGCGATTGCAGAATCCCGTAGAGACCAAACGCCAAGAGCCCCACGGCCATGACACCATAGAGGATGCGGCCATAAGGGAGCGCGTGCACATAATCGAGCGCCTCCTTCATTCCCCCGGCCTGATCGGGCGAGACCGTAAATGCCGCATAGAAGAGGAAACCGGCAATGATGGCAAAGACCGTTCCTCGCGCCATCAGACCGAATGCGGAAAGAGGATCCATCCAGACTTTTTTGGACTGGGGAAGCGGCATGCGTTTGCGATAGCCATGGGAAAAGCCATACCAGAACTGTGCTCCCCCCGCAGTCAGGACGCCGCCGGCTATAAGGCCTAGAAGCAATGGGCCGAACGGCTGCTGCAGGAGCCAGGCGGAGGCCGCCTCCTCGCCGCGGCCGCTCCCACCGTTCTGGCCAAGATTGAGCGCCAGGCTAGCGGCACTGAACATTAGGACAAGGTTGGCGCCTCCGCTGATCAGATTTCCCGCACGAATAGCTAGCCCTTGGAGATTCTTGTCGCGATTGTCAGCATTGAGCAGACCCTGTGCCAGCTTCCAAAGGACGTAGCCAAGGAGCCCGACTGCGACGAGCGCGAGCATGATTCGCCCGAATGGCAGGCCAAGCAAACTGGAAAGGGCTTCTGATGAGCCGTCGGCTCCACCACCGCCCCAGAGAGCAGATGTAAGGGCCAGGCTCCCCAGCAGGATGTACACGACCCCGCGCGCCGCATAACCGATCCGAGGAAGAGTTTCTAAGATCACACGCGTCATAGCAGGCACCGCTTTTGGGGTTTGATCTTTAATGGAAATCAAAGCCTCATTGTTCCGCCGACCGCGGATGCAGCGGCTCAAATGCGACGGCCATGGGCATTCTTCGCTAGGAGGCTTCCCACAGGCCCGGCTACCTCTCCCCTTCGCTGCAGCATGGTTGCGGCAATGTTGCATAGAAGCGCCCACGCAGCGCCCACGCACCATCCAGCTAAAACGTCGCTTGGAAAGTGCACGCCCATATAGATGCGGCTGAGGCCCACAATGGCGGTCAGAAAGATCGCCGTCCCTAAAAAGAAGATGCGAATTTTCCGGTTGGGCGCGATCTTGGCCAGCAAAGTGCCGAGGGTGAGAAAGGTCACTGCCGATAGCATCGCGTGGCCGCTGGGAAAGCTCGATGTGAACTGGGTCGACATGACGGTGAGGTCCGGCCGGGGCCGACTGTAGGTCCATTTGAGAACCGTGCTCAGGATAGTCCCGCCCGCCACCGATATCACAATCAGCATTGCCTCAGACTTGAGCCGGAGCAGCAGGAGATAGGCGCAAACGCCAAGGACGATCAGCCCCAGCAGCGAGAAGCTGCCGAGCGCCGTGATGTCGCGAACCATTTCATGCGCCCATACCGGGCCGATCAGGAGGTCGACATTGTCGGGATCGCGAAACAGCATAAGGACGAAATTGTCGAATGCGTCCAGGTCGCCCTCCCCCACTTCATCGGCAAGCGAGAAGAACCCCAGAACGAGACCGCTGACAATCGCAATGGAAGCCAGAAGGCGCACTTCGGCGGTGACGAATTTGTAGGCTTTCTTGAGGTGGGTGTGGCGGACCAGTCTGTTGAGCATGTGCAATTCCCTTATTGGCCCGCAACGCATTACGGGTGGTCCACGTTGCGTGGGACGAGTCCTTTGCAACGGGAAGTGAGCCATGTCCGACCGGCGCTACTATGTCCTGCTGAACGAGAAGTCAGGAACGGCCCATGCGCTGGGCGTAACAAAGGAAACGCTCAGCGAGCTGTTCTCTGCAAACGGGATCGATGCGACGGTCGACGCGGAATGTGAACGGAGCATGAGTGAACGTGTTGCAGACGCTTTGGCGAGCGATGCGCAGGTTGTCGTTGCTGCGGGGGGCGATGGGACGGTTACAGCTCTGGCCGGAGCCCTTGTCGGCTTGGACAAGGACTTGGCCGTCCTGCCACTCGGGACATTTAATGCGGTGGCCAAGGATCTTCACCTGCCACTGGATCTGCCGGCAGCCGTGGCCGCGCTCGCTCAGGGCAAACGCCAACGGATAGATCTTGCCGAAGTGAACGGCCGCATATTCATGCAGAAAGTTGTCATCGGCCTTATCCCGGGCCTTGCTGCGGGTCGTGAGCTGATCCGCGGCCAAGAATCCTTGGCCGCCAAGCTTGTATTTCTGCGCCACATATTCCGTCGCCTGGCGCGGGCCAGGCGCATGGCCGTCGTCGTTGAGCACGGCGAGGGTGAACGTCGGATAGCGCGGGTGCAGTCCATGGCCGTGGCGTGCGATTCCTACGATGAAGGACTGGGGAAGTTTTTCTCCCGGCAAGACCTCAATCAGGGCACCCTGACACTCTATCTGTTGCACCACTTTACGGCTGGAGATCTGCTACGGTTGCTCATGGGGATGCTGATGGGGCGCTGGCAGGATGATGAGGCGCTGAGCATGGAAAGTGTCAAGGACGTGACCATTGACGTGAAGAAGCGCCTGATCAATGTGATGATTGACGGCGAGGTTGAGGCACTCAGGACCCCGCTCAAGTTTAGAATCCTGCCTCAGGCCCTTTCGGTGATCGTGCCGTCAGAGGAAAAAGCGGATACAGAAGCGGTGGCCGCGCCCGCATGAAGATCGTGCACATTTCCGACCTCCATTTCGGCCACCACGATCCGGCCTTGGCCGAAGGCTTCGCTGACGAAATCAACGCACAGCATGCTGACATCGTCGTTGCGAGCGGCGACTTCACTCAGATCGGCACCGAGGTGGAGTTCAGAATGGCCCGCGAGTTCCTCGACAAGCTGGAGGCACCCGTCTTTGCCGTTCCGGGCAATCATGATGTGCCGGCGGTCAACATCTTCCGACGCTTCTTTGACCCTTACGGCCTCTACAAGAAGTATATTTCGCCTGATCTGGAGCCTTTCATCGAGATGAGCGGCGTCGCCCTGCTGGGGATGCGTACATCGCGCAGGGCGCGGCTGGAGTGGAACTGGGGTCACGGCACAATTTCACGCAGTCAACTTGCCGAGCTCGAACAGCGCTTCAACCAGGCCTCGCCTGGAGCGGTAAGGGTGATTGTCGCCCATCACCCCTTGCTGTTTCCGACCGAGCCGATGGTCCAAAAGACCAAGAGGGTAAAAAGAGCCGATGAGGCCCTGGCATGTTTTGCTCGGCTCGGCGTCCGCTTGGTTCTTTCCGGCCACTTTCACCTTTCCTATGTGCGCATTCACGATCACCCGGGAAGGATACAGACAGGAGAGCCCAGCGGCGTCACCGAAGCGGCCGCGGCTCCCATACTGGTGGCTCAGGCGTCATCCGCGATATCGACGCGGCTTCGGGGCGAGGCCAATGCCTATAATATCATCGATATCGGCGAAAGCATCGCAGTCAGTGTACGCGTGTGGGATAGCGGCGTTTGGCGCACGAGGCAGGATGGCTGACCCTCAGTCAGACACTCGCAAACCAGAAGTGGATCGCCGACTTTACCTACATCTGGACGGCCCAGGGCTGGCTTTATGTGGCGGCAGTGGTCGACCTCTACTCCCGGCGGGTGGTAGGCTGGTCGATGAGTTCATCGATGGCCGCCCAACTGGTGACCGATGCGCTGATCATCGCCATCTGGCGCCGCGGCAAGCCCGACATCCTGCTGCACCACTCCGACCAGGGCAGCCAATATACCAGCGAGCAGTTCCAGCGGCTGATGGCCGATCACGGCATCACCTGCTCGATGAGCCGGTCCGGCAATGTCTGGGACAACGCGGCGATGGAGAGCTTCTTCTCATCGCTCAAGACCGAACGCACCGCAGCCAAGGTCTATCGCACCAGGGACGATGCCAACCGATGGTTCGACTATATCGAGCGCTTCTACAACCCAAGGCGCCGACACTCGACACTGGGCTATCTTCGCCCCGTGGACTACGAAGAACAAGCTAAGCTAGCCAAACTTCGTGTCCACCGAACCGGCAGCAGCTCACAGCCCCACGATCAGCGCTTGACAACCTGTCTTATGCGCTCGGTCAGTAATTGGTCGACATCGAAGTAGCCTGCCCAAGCATCAGGTCCTTGTGCTCGCTCGGCGGCAGCGAAGATGTCGAAGCCGTTGGCGCGACCAAGATCGTCCAGTTCGTCCCATGTCACCGGCACCGCCACCGTGCCTCCCGCACGGGCCCGCGTCGACCATGGACAGATGGCAGTCGATCCTTGGCCATTCCTCAAGTAGTCCAAAAACATACGACCCCTGCGCCGTGCCTTGGACATGTTGGCAACGAAGCGATGAGGGTCCGTCTTCGCGAGCAACTCAGCGAAGTCCTGGCAGAACTCCTTGACCTCTGGCCAATCAGCCTCAGGGACGAGGGGCACGACGACGTGGATGCCCTTGCCGCCCGACAGGAGAGGCCACGACTTAAGGCCGACCGCGCCAAGAATGTCGCGGATGTCTTTCGCCGCCTGCTTCACGTCGTCGAAACCGAGGCCCTCGTCGGGATCGATGTCGAAGACCATGCGCTCTGGCAGATCGGGCTTATGCCGATTCGATCCCCATACATGGAATTCGAGAGTGTTCATCTGCACGCCGCCGACAAGGCCAGCGAGGTCCTCGATCCAGAGGATGCGCGCTTCCGTACCTTTGAGCTTCGTGAGCTCGCCCGACATCAGCGCCTTCGGCATGCCGGCGAGCGCGTGCTTCTGGAAGAAAGTCTTCTGCAGGTCGTTGTTGGTGTCGCGGACAAGAGACAGCGGCCGGTTCTTGAGGTGTGGCAACATCTTCACGGCGACCGCGGCGTAATAAGCGACAAGGCGCGCTTTGGTGATCTCGGTCCCCGGGTACATGACCTTGTCGGGATTCGTCAGCTTGACGCCCAACGCTTGCGCGATCTCTGCGCCGACGACAGGATCGAGGCCACCACTGGAATCGTCGACAGGCACCTCGAGCACGACCCGCATCGCCTTCTTGTCCGCGCGCAGCCCTTGGAAGCTGGCGTGGCGCAGGCTGCCATCAGAAGTGATCTCGGCATATGCCACCTCCGCGACGAGTTCGGGCTTCACCCACATTGCCTTTCGCGCGATCTCCCGCGGAACCGAGGCGAACGCAGGCTTGGCCACTCGGCGCTTCTCGAGCTGCGCCATGATCTTGTCCTTCATGGCCTCGCTGAACCCTGTGCCGACGCGGCCGCGATAGACGAACTGGCCTTTTTCGTACGTGCCCAGAATCAGGCTGGCCAGTCCCCTGCCGTTGTCGCTGGGGCGCCAGCCGCCGATGACGAACTCCAGCCGCCTGGTACACTTTATCTTGAGCCAGCCTTTGGTGCGGTCGCCGACGTATCGTCCGTCGACGCGCTTGGCGATCATGCCTTCGTGGCCGCCCTTGCACATCGCGTCGAAGACCGACCTTCCGCCGTCGATGACATGATGGCTGTACTGGAGGCTATCGCCGGCGTCCCGCTCTCCGATTAGCTCCTCAAGGATCGCCTTACGCTCGATCAGAGGCGTCTTTGTGAAGTCCTCGCCATCCTTCTCGAGGATGTCGAAGGCATAGAACTTGAGCGGGATGCCGCCTGCAATGCCGGTTTTCAACATTGAGAAATTCGTGCGGCCAGCCCCGTCGATGGCGACGATCTCGCCGTCGAGCAACACCGAGCCTTTCGTCAGCTTCCGCAGCGGTTCGAGGATGACCTTGAATTGGTCCGTCCAGTCGTGACCGTTGCGCGTGTACACCCTGACCTTGCTGCCCGAGATGGCGACCTGTGCTCGATAGCCGTCGAACTTCATCTCGAACAGCCAATCGTCGCCGGTCGGTATCGTCTCTGACAGTGTGCAGAGCTGGAAAGATCGAAAATTCGGAAGAGGATAAGTAGGAGTAGATTCTGAGTCCCTGCGGCGTGGCCGCTTTTGGCGGAGATCGGGCGTCAGCCCAACCATGTGGAATTCGGGTACATCGAGAGTCGAAAATGCTCCTCGGACGAATCGGTTGCGACTCAAAAACGCGAGTCGGCTCAAGCCTTGAGTCCGCAACTCCAAGGCGCGATGGCCATTTACGGATAGTCGATTCAAATCCCTTAGGAGACGGAAGATGTCCAACACCAAGCAGGATCGCTCGAAAGTTGCCGGCGGGCAGGAACATGAGGTCGAGTACGTAGCCACGAAGATCGGCGCTAGCAAGGACGAGGTCAAAAAGGCCGTGAAGTCTGAAGGCAATAGCCGCAAGGCCGTCGAGAAGAAGCTTAAGGACTAGGATCAATGCCAGAAGTTGACCTGGCTCGACGGCGCATACTCGTGGTCGAGGACGACTTCATATTGGCCATGGGGATCATCGACGAGATCGAGGATCACAACGGCATCGTCCAGAAGCATGTGACGACACTTGAAGAAGGGCTGTTCGAGTTGGAACGACAGCAGCCTGACGCTTGCATTCTCAACATCAGACTGGGCCCAGATATGGTCTATCCGCTGGCCGACAGGCTGCTCGAGCTCGGCGTTCCGTTTATCTTCGCGTCGAGCGAAGCGCGTGAGCACATCCCAGACCGGTTCGCGGGGGTTCCTCTGCATTCGAAGCCAATAGACATGATCGAGGCTGCTTCTGGATTGCTGACGGCGTGACGGTTTCACTGCGAAGCCGTCGTGTCAGCACGGTGGCTTCCTGTGCTTAGGCGGGGAGTAAGCAAGGAGTCTACTGCCTCGACGATGTCGCTGCCGGCCGAGGACTTGCTGACCCAAAGTCCCGCTGAGAACGGCGAGCTTTCGTGCATCTGCGGCTGATCCCCCGAATACACGATGAAAGGGATCTTTGCCTCGACCAGTTTCGATGCCACCGCCTCGGACGAACCGTCGCGCACAACGACATCAACGACTACAGCGTCGGGCGTGTTGCATTCCAGTGAGGCGATGGCCTCCTCGCAAGACATCACCGAGGTCACCGAGAAGCCCGCGGCTTCCAGTTCGTCGACGACCGTTATCGCGATAAGCGGCTCGTCCTCAAGTACAAGCAGCGTCCTCATGACGGCACCTGATCGGCTACAGGGCCATAGAGCCGGACCATGGTCACCGGCTCGCCAGCGCGCTGCGAGTATACGCGTGCCCGCTTCGTCGGGCGCCGCTTCTCGTCCGCGACACCCCCTACTGCGGCTTTCACGGGAATTTTGGCCTCCACGATGATCGCTTCAGGAGCGATGACCGCCTTGAGCAGACCGACTATGCGGTCTTCCCGTGAGCGTGCTCGTGATGTGCATTGAATTGTGCATGACGGCTCTCCCTGGCGCAGCCAGCCCAGTACGGGATTGGCCTCATCCGAACAGGAAACATCCGATCTTCAGGGTGCAACATGAACGACGGGCAGCGCATGCCAGGTCAGTCCGTAGAAGGTGCACCCTTATCTCCTGCCGAGTGCAAGGTAAATGCCCGCAGACAGGAACCATGCGTCGTGCCAGCCATTGGCGAAACAGAGACCGGCGCGCGTCAACTGGACGTGGCGGCATAGGGAACAGGATGGTTTTTCCAGTTTCCCGCCCTGGCCAACGAAACGGCAGCCGAGCCCTTGTCCCGCCCGCGTCGGTCTCATCCCCTAGGCCGCAGCGGAAATGGCAGCTAACGGGAAACCGCCCACGCATTTCGAATGGCTTGAATGGGGCGCGTTCCGGCCGAGCCGGTTCCGAGCTGCGTGGTGAGGCCAGTGTCGGCAAGATGGCAGCCGGAGCTGGTTGCCGATTTCGATGGTGGTCATGGCGGCTTGCTGGTTCACCGTCGCATTTCCAGATCGCCGCGTGCACGGGACCGCCAACGGAACTGGCTGCCGCGCAGCTCCGGATTGGCTCACTGCTCGCCCGAGTCAAAAAATGTCTCGATCGCCCAATCCGCCAATCTCTAGCGGCCGGCTGGGCTTATTTCGCTCCCACGAACTTAAGCAATGGATCAAGGTTGCCTGCGTCAGCTGCACGCAACGCGGATATGTAAGCCTGTCGCCGTTTATTGTCTGCCTGAAGGTCAAAGCCGCTGGCCCACTCTATGGGCGGGTATTTGTAGGCTTTCTCCAGCATTAGGTCCGCAGCGATGCGAGCATGGCGGCCATTCCCGTTCGGGAAAGGGTGTATCTGCACCATTCTGTGGTGGAACCGCGATGCGGCTTCAAGCGGCGGAAAGACTGCCTCTTGGGCCCAGTAACGGGCGTCGTCGAGCAGCATCCGCAATTGCACGGAAATCTGCTGGGGGTCAATGCCGATGTCTTTTCAGTTTTCCGGTACTCGCCGGCCCAGTTCCAGACATCGCCGAAAAGCTCTTTGTGAAGCTTGCGAACGGCGACGTCATCGAAAACATCGAAGCTGCGTCGCCTTTCGGCCCATGCGAGGCCTTGCTCGATATTGGCTTGCTCCAGCTCGTCAAGCTCGCCTCGCGTCGTGATGTGATTGTATTTGAGGCCTTGGCGTTCGTCAGCGTCGAGCGGTGTCGCGCCGTCCGGCTCCTGGAACGTCATTTTGCCTCCCAGAAGTCGCGCGGCATGTCTCGGACAAGCTCCTCGGCCATTCTATCGATCCGCTGCCTTGTCTGTTCGCTCGGCAAAGACTGGCTCTCGAGCGCCATGTGTGCGCTGGCACGCAGTACCCGGGTTTCGGCCTTTCGCAATGCCTGCGCCCGGATTACGTCTTCGACACTTCCTTTTGGAACGACGGCGTAAACAAACTCGGCTTCCATCGCCTCAGCCAGCTTCCTCATCTGGGCGATGGTGATGGCACCATCTCGCTCGTTGCGCTCGGCCTGGTAGATCGCGTTGCGACTGACGCCCGCGCGAGCAGCGACATGCGTCCCGGACATGCCGAGGGCATGTCGCATTAAGGAAAGCCACCCCCAGCCTTTGGGCTGGTGGACATTTCGCAGTTGTTGCGCGGTGCGGTCAACAATCCGCTCATACTGCCTTCTAGCGGTATCCTTGACGCTCATTTGCACATCACCTTATGGACGCCCCGTCGCCTTATGCCCATCAATGTATGGGCAGATTGTGCCATTTTGTCTATTCATTGATATTCAGATGCCCAAACCCTTCAGATGCGGGCGAGAGATGTGATGGGTGCGGCCCGCTCGTTTCGTGAGTTCGAGCTAGACGCCTTGTACCTGATCGGAATCGGAATGCTCGGCAACAGGACTGGTCTCGGCGTTCCATTGCAGCATCTGGCGTGACTGGCGCCACTTTCTTTGCGGGAATTGCAAGGTATAGGATCGCGCGCATCAGATGCATGAGGAGAGCGTGCTGTTGGAAGTGCTTAAGCCGGTGACGGTCATGATCGTCGAAGACGACGCCGACATGCGAGATCTGCTGTCTGACTTGGTTGAAGCGGAGGGCTATTCCGCAGTTGTGGCGCACTCGGCGGAGGCCGCGTTGGCAATGGACACGAACGTGGACATTGCTCTAGTCGATCACAATCTGCCTGGCATGTCTGGACGGGCATTCTCTCAGCTGCTCCGGGACCGCAGTTCAGCCGGCATCATTATGGTAACGGCCGCTGGCAGTCCCATCGACCGCGTACTTGGCCTTGAATTGGTTGCGGACGATTATGTGGTCAAACCCTTTGAGCCGGCGGAGTTGTGCGCGCGTATAAGGGCAGTTCTGCGCCGGATGGATCGTCAGCCCAGAAGTTCGGTCGGCGGCTCCGTTGCAACAGAGCAAACGCAGAATGCCGAGCTTCAGCTTGGTAGATGGCGGGTGGATCTTGCCGCTCGGTCAGCACGATGTGATGATGACCCTTCCCTGACACTTACTTCCTCTGAGTTCGCGCTGCTCGAAATTCTGGCCGAGCATCCCGAAAAACCCGTTGAGCGGGCGGAAATTTTGCGCCGGCTTGGCGCTGGCGACGAACGTTACCTGATCGCAACGTCGACGTGCTGATCCTAAGGCTGCGCCGCAAGATCGAACTGGCTCCAGAAAGGCCGCGCCACATCAAAACCCGTCGCGGCAAAGGTTACGTACTGTGTCTCTAGCGACCGCTGGCGCGGCTAGGGAGTCCCGGCGCAGTTGGTTGTCGTCCATCGCCTTCCGCTTGCCCGCAGCCATGGTTGCCCTGTTCGTTCTCGTGGCGCTTATCGGCGGGGTCTCGGTATTCGTGTTGCGGCAGGCTCAGGACGACCTCTCGGCCTACGGCTCGCGAACAGTATCCAGCCTAGGCGCCATCGCCAGCGTTTCGCGCCAGACCACGGATCTGTTGGCATCCGCGCCGTTTCTGCTCAGTGCAACATCGCCTTACCGCCTTGCTGCCGAGAGCGTCGACGTCACGCGCCAGATCGATGAGCTTGTTGAGTTCCTGTCCGCGCAACCCCCAATGGCGTTCGGTGCCGATCTCGCACCTCTTCCCATTGACGAAGTCATCTTTCAGCTTGGCGCCATCCGGCAGCGCACCGTGACGTTGGCGGATGTGGGCGCGCGGTCGCAGGCCAGTCGTAATGAGCTGACCGAAGTCGTTACGCGGCTCGCCTCCTTCAACGAATATGCCGATGGCGACCTGAGGCCAAACGAACGCCTGCAGATCCTCGCCCTGACGGGGGCATCCTCGGAAAGCCTGATCCAACTGGGTGAACTTCAGCGCGAGTATACTGCCCTATCCCTGTCGCTCGCCGTGGGTCAGCCCGGCATCGTCTCTACGTTGCAAACCCGGATCTTTGCCGAACGCAGCAAATACCTGCAAACGGTGCTAGAAATCCGAACCGTGCTGACGGGGATGCGGGAAGCTTCGAGCCGACTGGCGACGGCAACAAGGCAATATGCGGAAGTGATAGACACCAACCTCCGCGCTGGCCTTGCAGAGACGCAGACCCGTCTGGGTCGTCTAGAGACAACGATCCTGATCAGTCTCATTCTGGTGGGCGTACTCAGCCTTGCTATCATCTCCTATGTTGTCATCCGGATTTCCAGGGCCCTGGCCGGGGTTGCATCGTCTATGGAGCGACTGGCTAAGGGCGAGCGCGATGCGCCGCTGCCTCGCGTCGAGGGCAAGGAGACGGAGCTGGTACGGTTGGTCAACGGTTTTACCGCATTCAAGACCAGCGTCGACCGCGAGACCCGCCTGCGCCAGACGACCACCAAGGCCGCACAAATTATCCGATCCACCTTCCGCAGTATGACCGATGGCATTGCCATATTTGACTCGGACGGCGGGCCGGTAACCGTGAACACCAGGATGGTTGAGATTCTGGGGCGAGGCCCTGGCGCGCGGGCGATGAACCTAGAAGAGATGCTTGCAGACCTTTCCGAAGTGGATCTGTCCTGGCTGGGTGACCCGGTATCGGCAGGCAAGTCCAAGGTTGTGCGATCCCATCTTGGTCCCGAGAAGGTCGTGGAACTCACAATTGCCCGGCAGTCGGATGGGCGCATCGTTGTGACGGCTCAAGATCGGACCGAACTGAACCGGCAGGAAACGGAACTGCGCCGTCTGCAAAGGCTGGACGGCATGACGACTATCACCCAGCAGGTCGCCCACGAGATCGGCAATATGATCGGCATCGTTAGCGGCAGTGCAGGCCTGCTTGAAACAGCCGGCCCGCTCACTGAAAAACAGATCCGGCACCTGCGTCGCATCAAGAAGGTTGCTGATCGAGGAAAGGTTCTGACGGGCAGCATGCTAGCCTTTGCCAGCCACCAACCGATGGCACCAGAATGGACCGACATCGGCTCGCTTCTTCTTGCCATGCAGGACATCTTGGAGCTAGCCGTCGGGCCGGAGCGCAAGCTCGATTTCAGTCACGAGGCGAGCTTGCCCCATGTCTATCTCGACCCAGCTCTGCTCGAGCAGTCCATCCTCAACTTGTGTCTAAATGCCGTTGCAGCAACCCAGGCCGGCGACGTTATTACGATACGTGCGGAACGGAGCCAGACTGGAAATGTCGACGTTCTAGTGACTGATACTGGCTCAGGCATGGAGCCCGCCGTGCTGGATCGCGCCTTCGATCCTTACTTCACCACGCGCGCGGGCTCGGGGGGCACCGGCCTCGGCCTGGCCGTCGTCTACGGCTTTGTGCGCCAGTCTGGGGGTACGGTGGCTATACATTCGCTGCCCGGTGCTGGGACCACCGTCACCATGTCGTTCGTATCACCGGACAATGCATCATCGTAACATTTGAAGCATTTGCGATATTTCTACCGATTTTGACATACGAAGATGGCGCAGATAGTAAAAATGAAACGCAGTTCTGGTTGAACCAAAGTTAAGACGTGGGATGATGTTGTTCGTGTGGTGGTGCAGGCGTTCAAGACCTGCTGTCACACCAAAGGAGGACAATATGCGCATTTCACTTTTGGTGAGCGTGGCAGCACTTCCGCTGCTGGCTGCCACCGTACCTGCTGCTGCCCAAGGACGCCTCAGCGTCCTGTGTGGCTCGGAGGAACCCCACTGTGCCGCCCTAGAGGCCGCATTCGAGTCCAAGACCGGCGTCGATGTGTCCATGGTTCGCAAATCCACGGGCGAGATTCTCGCTCAGGTCCGCGCCGAAAAGGACAATCCCAAGGTCGATGTCTGGTGGGGTGGCACGGGCGACCCGCAATTGCAGGCCGCCGAGGAAGGTCTGCTCGAGCCCTATACATCTCCTCTGGAACCCGATCTCCTTGGCTGGGCGCAGCAGTTCGCCGCGGTATCCAAGGGTCAGGCAACAGGGATCTATGCCGGTGCCCTGGGCATTGGCTACAACTCCGACCTTCTGGCTCAGAAGGGTATTCCGGCACCCGAATGCTGGGCAGACCTGATTAAGGAAGAATATCGGGGCGAAATCCAGATCGCCGATCCGAACACCTCGGGTACCGCCTATACGGCTCTGGCCACAATCGTCCAACTGTTCGACGATGTTGAAGCCTTCACCTATCTCGCGGCGCTCGACAAGAACGTCAACAGCTACACCAAGTCAGGCTCCGCCCCGATCAAAGCGGCCGCTCGCGGTGAGACCATGATCGGTATTGCCTTCATGCACGACATGGTGACCCAGAAGCAGGCCGGCTTCCCCATCGAGATCGTCGCACCCTGTGAAGGCACGGGCTATGAGATCGGGGCGGTCAGCATTATCAAGGGCGCTCGCAACCTCGATAATGCAAAGCTCTTTGTGGACTTCGCCCTGAGCCCTGAAGGTCAGGCTACCGGCCCATCCGTGGGAATGAACCAGACCCTGTCCAACGTGAACTCGGTGGTGCCCGAAGGGGCGCCGGACCTCAAGACGATCAAGTTGATCGACTACGACTTCGCGACCTACGGCACCACGGAGTATCGAACGATGCTGCTCGCCCGCTTCGCCGAGGAAGTTCGCGTCATCGAATAAGGTCTCTCCCGACCCACTTGGGGCCGGCGCGTGCTGGCCCCCTTTTTGCTCCCCGGAGAACGACTTTGGCAAATCCCCTGACCCTGAGCGCTGCGCTCGGGCTGGCAGGCTACGTCCTGCTGCCCTGGTTCGGCGTCGAATACGGCATCTTTGAACGCGACTGGATCGAGGCGGGCGGACTCTTGTCGGCCGCAGGCGCTCCTGGGCTCCTGCAGCCCCTCCTCTTCGACCGCCTCTATCTTCTTTTGCCGGGCATCATTCTCCTCGCTCTGCTCATCTTTTCCCTGGTTCCCAACCCACGCCCCGCCCACCGCCGATTAGCGCTTGGTCTCGCCATTGGCAGCCTGGTCGCGACTGCCGTACCGGGCTTTGTGGCCAGATGGGCCGGTCTCGACCTGCCAGCGCTTGGCTTTGTACGCGAGCCGCTGGGCTATGGCGCGACCTTTGTCCTGGCCGGCACGTTCTTTAGCGCCACGACTTTGTGGTCGCGGCTGGGCGGAGGCAATCGGGATGCTTTTGTGGTCGGCTCGATCGCCTTCATTGTGGCGCTGATCGGCATCTTTGTTTTCTACCCGCTGCTGCATGTTCTGGGCAGCGCACTAAGTCCCGTGGGAGAGCGGACGGGACTAGCGTCGGCGCTTCATACACTCACCGGCTCAAGCCTCTGGAGCGTGTCGTGCTGGTTCGGCGGTCGCGCCTGCGGCGCGGCGGTCAACTCCCTGACGCTGGGCATAATGACTGCCACGAGCACCACAGTCTTAGGTCTGGCCTTCGCCCTGCTCGCCACCCGCACCCGGTTTCCGGGCAAGGGCCTACTCCGCGCCGTTGCCGTCCTCCCGGTCATCACACCGCCCTTCGTGGTAGGCCTCGCGCTCATTTTGCTATTTGGCCGCTCTGGCAGCGTCACTCAGTTCTTCTCAGACCTGACCGGTATCGAGGCCGGGCGGTGGTTCTATGGCATCTGGGGCGTCTGGCTCGGCCAGACGCTCGCCTTCACTCCAATTGCCTTCCTGGTCATGGTCGGCGTCGTTGAAGGCGTCAGTCCATCGCTGGAGGAAGCCGCGCAAACCCTGCGCGCGGACCTCGGCTCCACCATGCGGAGTGTTTCGCTGCCCCTTTTCAAGCCTGGCATCGCCAACGCCTTCTTGCTCGGCTTTATCGAGAGCCTCGCCGACTTCGGCAATCCCCTGGTGCTTGGTGGATCCCATGGCGTGCTCTCTACCGAAATCTACTTTGCCGTTGTGGGCGCGCAGGCCGATGCGGGTCGTGCCGGCGTTCTGGCCATCGTCCTTCTCTGCATTACTCTGGGCGCCTTCCTGATCCAGCGTCTTTGGCTGGGCAAAGCCAACTACACCACCATTACCGGGAAGGGCGACAGCGGGGCCCATGCCCCCCTCTCGCCCCGCCACTCATTCTTGGTGCACGCCATCACCCTGCCCTGGCTGGCCTTTACCCTCATCGTTTACGCCATGATCTTTTATGGCAGCGTGGTCAAACTTTGGGGGCTCAACCACACGCTGACGCTTCAGCACTACGTCAATGCCTTTGCCGTCCAGTGGACCGAACGGGGTCTGTGGTGGCAGGGGCGCGCATGGGACTCGTTCTGGACCACCATTACAATCTCGGCCCTTGCTGCCCCGTTGACCGCCGCGGTGGGTTTGCTGACCGCCTGGCTATTGATCCGCCAGAAGTTCCTCGGCAAGTCAGTCTTCGAATTCGGTACCATGCTCAGCTTTGCGGTGCCTGGCACGGTCGTCGGGGTGAGCTATATCCTGGCCTTCAACGCGCCACCCATCGAGCTCACGGGCACCGCCGCAATTCTGGTCCTCTGCTTCGTGTTCCGCAACATGCCCGTGGGTGTGCGCGGTGGCGTGGCCGCCATGAAACAGCTCGACCCGAGCCTGGACGAAGCCTCGCTCACGCTTGGGGCCAACAGCTTCCAGACGCTGCGCATGGTCATTCTGCCGCTGCTGCGGCCGGCTATCGTCGCGGCTATCGCCTATAGCTTCATCCGCGCAATTACCTCGGTCAGCGCTGTGATTTTCCTGGTTACCGCCGATCAGAACATGGCCACGGCCTACATTATCGGGCTCGTTGAAAGCGGCGAATATGGCGTGGCCATCGCCTATTCCACGGTTCTCATCGCAGTCATGCTGGTCGTGGTTACGAGCGTCCAGCTGATGTTCGGCAAGCGCACGCTCCGGCGCGAAAACCGCGTCAGCCAGACGCGTAGTGCCCCCTCCCGCAACTCCATCCAGGTCAACGGCAACACGGAGACAGACCATGTCCCAGCCCGCTAGTTCACTCGTGCCCCACCAGTTCGGTCAGGTCCGGTTCACCAATGTCTGCAAGGACTACGGGAAGGTCCGGGCAGTCAACGAAATCAGCCTAATCATCGAGCCAGGGCAGCTTGTCACGCTGCTAGGGCCCAGCGGCTGCGGCAAGACGACGACGCTGCGCATGATTGCCGGCCTCGAGCTGCCCACCGCCGGCCGAATCGTTATTGGCGATACCGACGTGTCCAATTTGCCCGCCACCTATCGCAACGTGGCCATGGTGTTCCAGTCCTACGCTCTGTTTCCGCACATGTCCGTGTTGGACAACGTGTCCTACGGTTTGCGGATGACCAAGGTTGGCAAGGCCGAGGCCGCTGAACGTGCCGAGCATGCCCTCGCCCTTGTCGGCCTGGAAGGCTATGGCTCGCGGCTGCCCAGCGAGTTGTCAGGCGGCCAGCAGCAGCGTGTTGCCGTCGCTCGCGCCGTCGTCCTTGAGCCCGAGGTGCTGCTACTCGACGAACCACTGTCAAATCTCGACGCCAAGCTGCGCCGCCAGGTCCGCGAAGAAATCCGCACCCTGCAGCAACGTCTGCAGGTCACGACGGTCTACGTCACCCACGACCAGGAAGAGGCCATGGCCGTTTCCGATCGAATTGTCGTGATGGAAAAGGGCCGTGTGGCGCAGGACGGGACGCCCAGGGCTCTATATGAGGACCCCAAATCCAAATTTATCGCCGGCTTCATCGGCGAAGCCAATCTGGTGCCTTGTGTTGTTGAAGCGGGGGGCGATGGCGTTTGCCATGCCGTGGTCGAGCAGCATCGCATTCCAGTGAGAAATGGCGATGTACGGGGAGAAGGCACTCTGGTCATCAGGCCCGAGGCTACGACCCTCACTTCAAAGGCAGAGCCAGACGCAATCGAGGCTGTGATCACGAACGTCAGCTACCTGGGTGACAGGGTCTACTATGGTCTCGAGACAGCGATAGGGTCGCTCTTTCATATCGAACACACCTCGTCGGTGCGGTTCGCTCAGGCCAGCAAAGTCGCCGTTCTGTTGCAGTCATCAAAGCTCAAGGTGGTCGCATGAGCGCGTCAGCAGATGAATTGCACCCGGATCATTCCAGACAATACCGGATCGGCGACAGGGACAGTCGCCCATGGGGCTCATATGAGGTCGTGGCGACTGCCCAGCGGGGGGAGGAGGAGCAAATCGAAAAGATCATCACGATCCTTCCCAGGAAAGTGCTCAGCCTCCAGAGCCATAAGGGCCGAAGCGAACGCTGGACTGCGGTTAAAGGGACTTTCGCAGCGGTCCTCGATTCCAAGATCGTGATCGTCCTTGAAGGTGACAGTGTAGACGTTCCCGCCGGTACGCTGCACGCGCTGGCCAGCCTGGGTCCGTCCCAAATACAAGTTCATGAGGTTCAGACAGGTGTGTGTCGAGAAAGCGACATCGAGCGATACGCCGACTACAGCGGACGCGATGTTGAAGGCGCGCCGGATCCCAGAGTCACGCGGGGCCTGCTGGCTTACCAGACCCTGGTCAAACTGGTGACAACTATGCCGTGATGAGGGCCCCACAGCGGCTGCTTTCGGAACTGCCGAAGTCCCGTCTTGACGACCGGAATGGGGCGCGAGGGTGATCGGCGGCTTTAAGAGCGGGAACTTCCGAAGACAATAGGATCAGGGAATTCGGATTCATCTGACGCCTGAACCAGTCTGATCAAAAGGGACTGGAAGGGATCCAGTATCCCGGATTTTCCGCTTACTGCGCCATCGTGCGACTGCTGGACGTTAGGTCCGCTCGGCAAAATGACGTTAGCAATTTGCGCGCCGGTGTTAAAAGCGTTGATGCTGACCGTCCCCTCAGCCTCCACGATATGTTGCATGATCACAGCGTCCGAGGTGGTAAGGGCGGCGGGTTTGCCCAAGTGGTTTGTGCCAAGCGAATAGCGCAGGGCGGCGCGGCCAATCGCGGGGAAATGTGAGGGTCGTGGTTCGGTCTGACGCAGGAACGCTGCAAACATGGCTTTGCGCTTGGGCGAGACCTCGTCGAGATGGTCGCTAGTCATGACCATGCCGCCGGCGAGGCCGGCAAAGGTCGCCAGCGAGATGGCCTGATCGTCCGTGAGGTCATGAAAGCGGTCACGGAGGAGGATGCAGTCCGGATCGGCCTGCCACAGAATGCCATTGGCGAAATTGCGGGTGGTCTGGTCGCGCAACAGCGATTGGGCCGAGTAGTGGCCGTGCCAGGTGACCCCGACATCGCGCCCGATGCGCACGGCCTCGGCATAACCGACCGGAGCCCAGATAGGCGATCCGGACAGCAGCAGCAGGGCGTCGCCGATTTCCTCGCGCATCAGGCGGAGCATGCGCATCCAGATCTCGATGCGGGAAAGGCCGTCCTCGTGCCAGACGGCCTCGTCGGGACCGTAAGTGGAGCCGAGATGCATGAAATCGGCCTTGAAATAGCCGCAGCCCCAGTCGCGTGCCCAGGTGCGGAACACCTGACGCATATAGTCCTCGGCGCCGGGATGAGTGATGTCGAGGACGTAGTATTCCTCGCTGCGCTTGTGCCAGCGAAACTCGCCATAGAATTTCATCGGTGCGAGCGGATTGCCGTCGGCGCGACTGCGGACGACCCAATCGGGGTGTTCGGCAAAGAGCCGCGAGCGGTTGCCCACCATGAAGGGGGCGATCCAGAGACCCGGCGTAAACCCCCTGTCCCGCGCCTCTGCCATCAACGGAGCGACGCCGTTGGGAAATTGCGGCTTGAAGTCGAGCCAATCGCCCATTTCGGGCGTGAAGCCGTCGTCGATCTGAAAGATTTCGAGCGGCACTTGGTACTCATCGCGAAAGCGTGCGGCGGCATCCATGTGCTCGCGCAGAACCGGCTCGTCGAGTGAAGCATAAAGATTATACCAGGAGCACCAGCCGGTGATGCGCCGCTCGGGCAGGCGCGGTTTCTGCGGCGCGGCGTCGGCCACCGCGCGGGCCCAGCGGCGGAGGCCTTCTTCCACCTCGTCGGCGGCGAACAGGGTCATTGTCTCGGTGGATATCGCGCCGGTGAAGGGCTTGCGATCGATCAGGGTCTCGATCGAGAGCGACAGTGGTCCTTCGATGAAGTCGAAGGAAATGCGCGACTGATACCGATCATGGCGCAGGAAACCAAGAACGACCGCGCCGCGTCCGACCCGAGGAAGGAGGGCGGTAGCGGCGTAGCCTTGCGAAATGGTAGGATCGGATACCACGACATCGCGAGCAGCGTCGGGTTCCACGAAGTAGCTGCCGTCCCAGCTCATATAGCCATTGCGCAGGTACTGCCGGACATTGGCAATGCTGCCTATATGGATGCCCAATGCCGCCAGCTGGCGCTCGCCGGCAAATTCGGAGAGCGTGAGGTCGAGACTTTCACCGCTGACGCGCAGGGTCACGAGGCTGCCGTCATCGAGGCGCCAGCTTATGCCCGTGATACCGACCGCTTCAACACGATGCAGCGGGATGGCGCCATCGATGCTGGGTGCGAGATCGGCAAGGCGGATGCCACCAATGATGAAGCTCTGGTCGTCGGGGTTGAACGTCACAGGAATATCTCGCGTTTTTCATCGGCGGACTGCCGCGCGGCAAGGACGATACGCAGGCTTTCGGCACCATCCCGGAGCGGCACGCGCGGCGGCCGGCCATTGGTGATTGCGCCTGTGAGATCATCAAGCTGGGCGACGAAGGGATCGACCGTTGCGGTGATGATTTCGGGCGAGACGATAGGATCGATCGGGGTAATCTCGCCCTTGTTCCAGTCGCTGAATTGCCCGGTCATGCGCTCGCCGACAATCTTCCAGCTCTTGGCCCAGCGGCCAGGAACACTTAGGTTGGAGGCGTGGAGCGTGGCGATGGCGCCGTTGTCGTAAGTGAGGATCATGGCGCTGATGTCCTCGGCCGAATAATCGGGCACCTCGGCATGGCCGAAGCGCGTGGCGCTGGCAAAGACGGAGCGTGGCATGCCAAGGTTGGATCGTGCCAGATCAACGATATGGATCAGCTGCTCGACCATCTGGCCGCCCGACTTGGTGCGGTCACGCCACCAGGGAGCGTGGAGGGCGTTGCTGTGAAAGGAACCAGAGAAATGCGCGATGCGGCCAGTTTTGCCGTCGCTGCGCAACTCATCCCAGCGTGCCACGGCCCTGCCGAAGCGATACATGAAGCCACACGCTGCGAGAACGTCGCCGGCAGCCTCCACCATTGACTGGGCGCGGATAAGGTCGAGCGCGATTGGCTTTTCAACCAAAAGGTTCACGCCGGCGCGGGCCGCCTGTTCGACTTGTCCGTCATGGGCGAAAGGCGGAAGAGCGACGACCAACAGGTCGAGGCCTTCGCTGGCGAGCATTTGAGAAAAATCGGTATAGGCGGAAGCGCCGCGTGGCCGAGCGAAATCCTCCACCCTTTGCGTGTCACGGCCGCAGCAGGCGACGAGTTCCAGGGAGGGGACCTTGGCAATGGCGTCGGCGTGGCGTGTCCCGATGCCGCCGGTGCCGAGGATGCCGACTCGGAGCGTCATAGAGCCTCCCCGAAGCTCAGCACCGACTGCAGGATCGCTGTGTCGCCGTTGTCGAGGCGTTCGAACAACGTGGTCGCCATGTCGAAGGGCACTGTGTCGGTGATCAGCGGCAAGAGAGCCAGGCGACCTTCATGTTGGAGCTGCACTGCGGTCTTCCAGAGCCGGGGCTTGTTCCAGCGATGGCTGCCATCGTGTGCGACGCCGGAAATCTGGCTCGAAACAAGCTCGAGGCGATTGTGGTGGAACTCGTCGCCGAGGCGCAGGCCGAGGGTTTCGCCCTGAAAAAAGCCCATGGCAACAACGCGAGAGGCATAGGCCACGGTGCGCATGGCTTCAGCAAGCGCCGGGGGGAAACCGGAGACCTCGATGCAGATATCGGCGCCCCGGCCTCCATTGAGGTCCTTGACCGCATCGGCTACTGAACCTGCGTTAGGATCGAGCACGTGCGTCGCGCCCATCTGCTCGGCCATCTCCCGCCGAAACGGGACGGGATCGACGCCGATCACAGTCGCCCCGGACCGGTGGGCCGCCTGCACCACGATCTGGCCGGGGACGCCGAGGCCGAACACCACGACCAGATCGCCGATGCGGATGCGGGCGTCATGTACCCCGTTGAGCGCCACAGCGCCGATATGGGAGAAGATACCGAAGCGCGGATCGGCGCCATCCGGCATGCGGCGGTCGCCAATATCGGCGGCCTTCATGACATGGCCGGTGCGGTGTCCCCAGGTTCCGAAAATGCGGTCGCCGGGCTGGTAGTCGGCAACTTCGCTGCCGGCTTCGACGATCTCGCCCACTTCCTCATAGCCGAGATTGCGAACCGGAAAGGTCCAGCTGGGCTCGCCATCGCGGAAGACGCGCCGGCCCATGTCCCAATGGCGGGACATGAATGGCGAGGTGCCCCGATATTGACTGAGTTCGGTCCCAGCGCTGATGCCGGAGAAAAGCGTGCGGATACGGACCTCGTCCGGCCCCAGATCACGCTCCGGCAACGGCTCGAACTGCAACTGCCGGATCCCGGCGAGGACGATGGCGCGATCCATCCTGGCTCAGCTCCGGCCGGAGAGGGCGAGGAATTCGAGCACCATGGCCGCCGTCCAGGTGAAGCGGCCGCCGCCGCATGGTTCGCCGGTTTGCGGGTCGTAATATTCGGCGAAGCCAGATTGCTCGATAAGCTCAAGGCTCGACTGCAGCACGCGGTCGGCAAGCTCGGTCTCGCCGGCGGCACGCAGGCCGTCAAAGATCAAATAGTTGACGACAAGCCAGACAGGGCCGCGCCAGTAGCGTTTGCCTTCAAAGCGCGGGTCGGCCGGATCATGGCTGGCCACGATATAGCGCAGTGTTTCGGCCTGGCGGCTGATGACGCGGCCGATGGCTGCGGCGCGTTCGGTGGGGATCGGTGCGAACACGGTGGTAAGGCCGCCGATCGAGGCGCTTTCGATCAGCTTGCCCGTTATGCGATCGAAGCAAAGGTATTGGCCGTGCCTGTCGCTCCAGAGGTTTTCGAGCGCGGCGAGGCCTTTCTTGGAGCGGTCCTGGTTGCGGGCCGCCAGATCGGTTTCTCCTAAGGCGTCCGCGACGCTGGCGAGATCGGCGCAGCCGCGGATCAGTATGGCGTTGAAGCCCGGATCGACGACCTGGAACGGTGACGCTTCATGGAGCCTGGTATTGTCCCAGCCAAGACCGCGGAAATGTTCAACCAGCCAGAGGTAGCGATCATACTGCGCCTTGGTCGGGCGGTGTGCCGGATCGGCGTGCTGAGTGTCGCGCCGGGTATAGGGAGCGATGCCTTCGGTGGGCACCCGCTCAAAGGCTTCGTCCCAGTCAATTGAATTGTCGCGGCCCGCTTCCCAGGGGTGTAGGATGGCCACGAGCCCTTCGCGGCGCGGGTCGCGATTGGCATAGAACCAGGCGAACCACTTTTCGATTTTCGGCAACAGAGCGCCGGCGCGGCGTTCGGCGGCAGCCCGATCCTTGCTGCGCTCGAACAGCTGGCGCAGAGCAAAGCCCGCAACCGGCGGCTGGGTGATGCCGGAGGTTGCGGTGGGACGGCCAGTGTTCCAGACGTCGGGACCGGGGAAGTAGCCATCATCGTAAACGTGAAAAACGATATGGGGCACCATGCCGTCGGGCCATTGGTGCTCGAACAACGTTTCCATTTCTGTCCAGGCGCGGTCTTCGTCGAAATGAGCCTGACCGATGGCGGTGAAGCAGGAATCCCAGTTCCACTGGAAGGGATAAAGGCCCTTGGTCGGTACGGTATAGGTGCCGCGGTCGTTTTCCTTGAGCACCTCGATGGCGAGGTCGTGAATGCGGGACGTGTCCGGAGCGGACATGGTGGCCTCCAATAAATTAGTCGAGAAGAGTTGCAGCGGCGAAGGCGTCAGCGATGACGGCATGGCCGGCGGGATTGGGGTGGACTTGGTCCGGCAGGACGAGCGCGTCGCCACCCCCTGCCTTCATGGCTTCGTTCACCGCGGCGTAGAAGGTGCCGAATTCACGGGAAAGGCCCCGAACCGAGGCCACATAAGCTTCGAATACCTCGCGCGACTGACCGGTGAATTCGGGGTCGCCGGCACTAAACCCGGCGTCGGGGATGTGAACCGGACTGCCTACTACGATGTCATGCGGCCGGTAACCGGCATCGATGAGGCCTGTGAGCATTGCGCGGAAATCGCGGATGAAACCGTCGTGGTTGAGCGAAAGGGGCGCGCCGGTGTGCCGCGCGTCGTTGGTGCCATAAAGGATGGCAATGAAGTCGCTGCGATCGTCACCGAGCAGATCGCGCCGGAAGCGGGAAAAGCCGTTGTCAGCGCGGGGTTGGCCCGTCGCATCGGAAGAGTTCTGCAACACTGTGCCGCTGATGCCCTTGTTGCGCAGCTCCAGTCCCAGAGGGGAGGTCAGCCGAATGGACCAGTGCGCCTCGGGATCGACCGAGGAGCCTGCCGTGATACTGTCGCCAAACGCGGTCAGCGTTCGCTTGCCGGCAAACTCGATATGCTGGGCAAAGCTTGTCACGGCTTGTGTCCCAAAAATTCGAGCACCATGGCAGCCGTCCAGCTGAAGCTGTCGCCACCAAGCGGCGCGCCGGTTGCCGGGTCGTAATATTCGGAAAAGCCGCCGATCTTGACGAGGTCGAGACTGTCCTGGCGGATACGATCTGCCAGCTCGGCTTCTTCTGCGCGGCGAAGGCCGTCGGTGATCAGGTAATTGCAGACGAGCCATACCGGGCCGCGCCAGTAGCGCTTGAGGTCGAATCGCGGATCGCGCGGGTGGTGGCTGGGCACGAGGTAGCGCACCGCACCCGCGATGTCGCTCAGCGTCCTGGCTATGGCGGTGGCGCGATGGGCCGGGATCGGGGCAAAGATTGGCAGGAGGCCCCCGATGGATGGGCTGTCGAGCAAGACCTTGCCCACCCGGTCATAAGGTTGGTACTGACCGGCATTTGCATCCCAGAGCCTGTCGAGCGCGGCAAGGCCACGCTCGCCCCAATACCGGTTGCGGGCAGCAATTTCGACCTCGCCCAGCGTCTCCGCGAGTTCGGCCGTTTCGAGAGCGGAGCGGATCAGCAACGCGTTGAATCCCGGATCCACGATCTGGAATGGCGAGGCGTCGTGGGTACGTTTCGAATCCCAGCCGAGCGAGCGGAAATGCTGCACGAGCCAGAGATAGCGGTCGTATTGCGCCTTGGTTGGACGGGTTGCGAGGTCCACGTGCTTGGTGTCGTTGCGCGTATAGTCCATGACACCATCGGTCGGGACGCGTTCGAAGCCCGCGTCCCAATCGATGGTGTTGTCGCGCGACTCCCAGGGGTGGATGACGGCAACGAGGCCGGTCCCTTCCGGGTCGCGGGTGCGATAGAACCAGTCGTGCCAGCGATCGAGTCCGGCAAGAAGCGCCCGAGCGCGCGGGGCGAAGTCGGCGCTGGAACGCTTCCACAGCGCGTGGACGGCAAAGCCGGCAACGGGAAGTTGGGTAATGCCGGACGTCGGCGTCGGCCGGCTCGTGCCCCAGACTTCGGGGCCGGGAAAATAGCCCGGCGCCTCTTCATGGAACACCATGTGGGGCACCCTGCCGTCTTCCCATTGATGGGCGAACAGGGTCTCGATCTCGGTCCAGGCGCGGTCGAGATCGTAGTGGGATTGGCCGAGGGCTGTGAAACAGGTGTCCCAGTTCCACTGGAACGGATAGAGGCCCTTGGTGGGGACGGTGTAATGGCCGCGATCGTTGCCTCGAAGAATGGCGATGGCATTTTCGGCGAGAGGGTCTGAAACCGACATGGCTAGACGGCTTCCGCGGTTTCCGGATTGAACCAGCGGATGCGGTCGGGCTTGGGCATGAGCCGCAACTGGTCGCCGGGTGAAAAGGCGAGGTCGCTGTCGAGGACGGCACGGAACAGCTTGCCGTCGACATCGGTGGTGACCAGCGTATGGGCGCCGAGCGGTTCGACGACGCGCACGGTCGCGGCGAAGCCCTCGGGTGCGATGAACAAATCTTCGGGCCGTATGGCGAACTCAATGGCATCGCCTGCCGCTGGGCCCGGCAGGGTGACCCCCGCGACCTGCCACTGCCCATCCGCACTGCGCTTGGCGGGCAAAAAGTTCATCGGCGGATTGCCGATAAAGCTGCCGACGAAGCGGGCGGCGGGGTTGCGATAGACCTCCACCGGGCTTGCCGCCTGGACGATCCTGCCACCGTTCATCACCGAGATGCGGTCGGCCAGCGACATCGCTTCCACCTGGTCGTGTGTGACATAGATGGTGGTGGTCTTGCTTTCGGCCAGCACGCCTTTGAGCTCGGCGCGCATTTCAAGGCGCAGCAGCGCGTCGAGATTGGAAAGTGGCTCGTCCATCAGAATAACGTCGGGCTCCATGGCAAGAGCGCGGGCCACGGCGACACGCTGGCGCTGGCCACCCGACAACTGGCCGGAATAGCGCTTGAGCAGCTGCTCAATATGCATGAGCTCGGCGGTACGGTTGACGCGGCGCTCAACATCCTGCTGCGGCAGCTTCTTCATGCGGAGGCCAAAGGCGATGTTTTCGAAGACGGTAAGGTGCGGAAAGACAGCGTAGTTCTGGAAAACCATGGAGATGCCGCGCTCGCGGGGCGGCAGGTGATCGACCCGGCGACCACCAATCCAGACCTCGCCCTGGCTGGGCGTTTCAAGGCCCGCGATGATGCGCAGCAGCGTAGTCTTGCCGCAACCCGAGGCGCCGAGCAGAACCATGAATTCCTGGTCGGAAATGGTCAGGTCGATCGAGTGCAGCGCGGTGAATCCGCCGAAGCGCTTGGCGACGTTCTTGATGACGATTTCGGCCATTTGGTTCTCCTTACCTGTTGGCGATGCCCCACATCGCAAACAGGTATTTGCGAACGGCGAAAATGAAGATGAGTGCGGGAATGACCATCGCCGCACCGCCCGCGAATTTCAGGTGAAGCGGGGAGACGTTGAGGTTCTGGATCAGGAAGGCTGGCAGCGTTCGGTTCTCAATGGTGAGCACCGCGGCGGCGAACACTTCGTTCCAGGAAATGGTGAAGGCAAAGACAGCCGAGGCTGCAATGCCTGGCAGCACCAGCGGCAGCACGACCTTGCGGAAGGCCTGCCAGCGATTGCAGCCCAGCGTCCAGGCGGCTTCCTCAAGCTCGAGCGGAATGCCTGAGAACAGTGAGAAGGTGATCAACACCGAGAACGGAATGGCGAGCACGGTATGGACGATGGCGAGCCCGAACGCGGTGTCGTCGAGCCCGGTGCGGATAAAGAGCACGGCGATGGGCAGGGCAAGCAACGGCAGCGGAAATGCCCGGGTCATCACCACCATCATGCGGAACACTTCCTTGCCCGGAAATTCGAAACGCGACAGCGCGTAGCCGGCAGGTGCCCCCAGACCGATGGAGAAGATCATGGTGAGGACGGCAACGAACAGTGAATTCCAGAGCGCCTTCAGCACACCGGCAAAGCTCATGAAGAACTGGATCGAGCCGAAATCCCAGCCTGGCAGGCCGGGCTTGGGAAACGCTGTGACCTGCTGCGGCGATGAGAGCGTGTTGACCATCAGCAGGTAGATCGGCACCAGCACCCAAAGCGTGATCAGCCCGACGGCAGCCCAGAACAGGAAACGGCCGGCGGAGCGCGCTTCCACCTTGCGCGGCTGGTCGAGTGTTGCGTCGGTCATAGCGTGGCTCCCTTGGGGGTGCGCAGCACGCGCAGAAAGAACAGGGTGGCGATGACCGAGATGGCAAGGATCACCATTCCATAGGCCGAGGCGACGTTGCGATCTTGGAGTGCAAACTGCCACTGGTAAGTCTCGCCCATCAGCACCGGCAGGGTGGTGCCACCCAGCGCCGTCACCACCGCGAAAACCTCGATCGCCGCGATGGTCCGCAAGATAAGGGCGGACTGTATGGAGGGCTTGAGCATGGGCAAGGTGATCTTTCGAAAGCGCTGCCAGCCATTGGCGCCGAAAACTTCACCGGCCTCGTAATATTCCTTGGGGATGAGCCCGAGGCCCGAAACCAGGATGACCATGACAATGGCAGTGGCGCGCCAGAGCTCAGCTAGCACAACGGCAAGGAAGATCACCCAGATGTTCTGGTAGCCCAGGAACAGGATCGGCCGCTCGATGACGCCCAGGCCATGCAGCATGGAATTGAGGTAGCCGGACTGCTCGAAGATGGCGAGCCAGATAATGCCGGCGGCAAGGTCCGAAAGGCCGAGCGGAATGGAAAAGATGTAGAGAAAGGTACTGCGGCCTTTCTCGAGCTTAGTGACGATGGTGGCCATCGACAGCGCCATTATGAGCTGGAGCGGCACGACGACCACGACGAGCAGCATGGTCCAGCCCAGCGCACTCTGGAACTTCCAGTGCGTGGCCATGGTCTGGAACGGGCGCAGGGAAAAGCCTTCCGGGCCGCTCACAGAGAGCCATGCGATCTCGATGAACGGATAAACGAAGAAGACGAGCAGGAACAGCGTCGCCGGCAGCAGCAACAGATAGGGTACAGCCTTGGGGTGCATGGGCTCGTCCTTGCGGCAGGAGATGGGTTGCCCGGCACCGTGAGGCGCCGGGCAAATCGTGCTGGGAGGACGATTATTCGACCGCGCAGGGGCCTTCGGAAGTAGCATCCGGCAGCCAGCACGGGGCATTGGCCTGTTCAATGATCCCACGCAGGGTGTCGGCCTGCTGGGCCAGCACATCCGGGATCGGCTGGTTGCCGAGGATGATGCGCTCGAAAGTGTCGGTGTAGACCTGGTTGAACTGGCCACCCAAGTCGCCGAGGCCAACCGGCAGCAGGGCGGGCAGGGCATCGTCAGCGGTGGTCATGGCGGTGATTGCCGGTCCCAAAGCCTGGGCCGAGGCCGGCAGGTCGGTGGGCAGGGCAGCGTCTGTTACCGGGTAAAAATTGGTGGCAAGCAGCGTCGCGACCTGGGTTTCCGGCTGCATCATGTAGGTGACGAGGCGCTTGGACGCTTCCATGTCCGGAGCACCCTTCGGGATTGCGATGCCGGCCAGCACCGGCATGAAGCCACGGCCCATTGGGCCTGCAGGTGCCGGGAAGGCGACGAAGTCGTCCGGCCGCTGATTGAAGGCGTCAGCAAGACGGGCGATATGATCGAAAGCCACCCACACGTCGCCGCTCAGCAGTGGCTCCTGCATGAAGGCATAGTTGGTAGAGGCAGGGTTGGTGTACTGCCAGAGTTCCTTGAACATGGTCCAGCCCGCTTCCGCTTCCGCCGAGGCAAACTTGGTCACGGTCGAATTGGCATAGGAGGGCAGCAGGAAGCCCTGGAAGAAACGGTGCTTGAGCCCCTGCGGACCGGCCGGGAAGCCGAACTTGGGCGAACCGGTCTCTTCGGCCATCGCCTGGGCCCAATCGACCAGCTGGTCGTAGGTCAGCGCGTTGATATCGGCGCCTTCCGGCAGGTATTCCAGCGCTTGCTTGTTGGCCGCCATCACGTAGTTGGCCTGCATCCACGGCAGGTACTTCTGCTCATCGGTCCCGAGCTTGCCGAGTTCAAGAAAGGCGTCGCTGACGCTGATGCCCGAAAGATCGATATCGGACAGATCGACCCAGTTGTCGGCATAGGTCGAAAGATCGCCATGCAGCGCGCCGACGATGCCGATCTGGCCTGAACCGGCCTGCAGTTCGGCTTCGAGGCGGGTGATGAAGGGACCCACTTCCTGCGGCTGGAAGTCGACGCCACCTTCAAAGCCGGCCAGCACATCCTCGCGCATCCTCTGGGTTTCTTCGACCGGCGCGGCCTGTGTCGACCAGAATAGCACCTGCGCATTGGCCGGTACTGCAATTGTTAGCGACAAAGCGACGCCGCTGAGCCATTTGATTGTCAGTTTCACTTTTAGTCCTCCCTAGTTTGAACGATGTTGAAAGCGTTTTGGGGCGGGCCCGTGGCTGGAGCGCAGCACGAGCTCGGGCCGGACCAGGCGCGCCACCGGCTGGGCGGCGCGATTTTCGATGACATCAACGAGAAGGTGAGCGATCTCGCGGGCGCTTGATCGGATCTTGGCGTCGAACGTTGTCAAACCGGGCGGCGCATAGGCTCCGGCGGTGATGTTGTCGAAGCCGATGACGGAGAGATCGTGCGGCACCGAAATGCCCGCCCTGGCGGCCTCTTCGAGAATGGTGATGGCAATTTCGTCGAACAGCCCGATCATAGCCGTGGGCCGGTCTTCGGATCGGAGCATGCCGTTAATGACGGCGACGGACGCGTCCCGATCGAAGCGCGGGAAGTCGACGACGGATAGGCGCACGGAGGGGTCGCCGCGGCGTGCGATCGCCTTTTCGAGCCCTGCTTCACGATAGCGGCGGAAGGTCATGCGATCCGAAATGGTCACCAGGCCGATGTGGCGGTGGCCGTTCTCATAAAGCAGGTCAAAAGCCTCACTGAACGCCGCTTCACCGTCGGAATCCAGCCAGTTGTGCGGGGCGCGGGGATCATGCATGCGGCCGTGCGAGATATGCGGGAAGCGCTGCATCGAAAGATAGGCAAGACGCGCATCCTCTTCGGCGACGCGCGGCACCACGACTCCATCGGCGCGGCCGGATTCCACCAGGTGCCGCAACACTTCGAGCTCGTTCTGGCCCTGCTGCACGGTCGCGAGAAGCAGATCGAGCCCATGCGCCACCAGGCCTTCGCCGAGCCCGGTGATGAATTCGCCGAGATAGGAGTCCACGAAGTTCGGCCCGCGGATGGGCATCAGAAAGCCGACAAAGCCGCTTCGGCCAGACACCAGTTGCCGCGCCGCGCGGTTGGGAACATAGCCCATTTCCCGCGCGGCAATGGAAACTCGCTCTCGCGTCCGCAGGGCAATCTGCTCGTGACCGGCCAACGCCCGCGACACTGTCGTGATCGACAGGTCGAGACGGTCGGCCAGCTCGCGCAGAGTCTTTGCCCGGTTGTCAGCCAAGGTGATGCATTTCCTCCTAAAGCGTTTGCAAAAGTCTCATTCTCAAATTGCAAACGCTTTAAATTGCTTGCACGTAACGTCTAGGCTGTCAATAGTAGCGGCCGGAGGACCCGGGGGGACGAATGATGAAACGCATTCTGGTGACTGGCGCGGCCATGGGCATTGGCCTTGCAGTGGCCGAAAAGCTGGCTGGCGACGGCCACGCCCTAATGCTGCTTGACCTCAATGGCAGAGCGCTCGAGGCGGTGGCGACAAGGCTGGGTAACCAGACGCGGTTTGCCATCGGTTCGGTGGCAGACCATGAGGCGTGCAAACGCGCGGTTGAGATAGCGGTCGACGAATTTGGCGGCCTCGACGGCGTCTCCCACAATGCCGGCATCCAACGTTACGGCGACGCCGTCAGCACGACGATCGCGACCTGGAACGAGGTCATGGCGGTCAATCTCACTGGCGCATTTCTGGTGGCAAAGACAGCCCTGCCCGAACTTCGCAAAAGCCGTGGCGCCATGGTGATGACCGCATCCGTGCAGGGAATGGCAGCACAGCCTGGCGCCCTGGCCTATGTGGCAGCCAAACACGGCTTGGTCGGCTTGGTTGTGGGAATGGCGATGGACGAAGCTGGTCGCGGGGTGCGCATCAATGGCGTTGCTCCGGGCTCGGTCGATACGCCGATGCTGCGCGACGCCATCGCTCTCGACCCGAACCCGGGGCAACTGGAGCAAGCGATCGATGCCATGCATCCGCTCGGCCGCCGAGCTACGCCAGCTGAAGTGGCCAATGTGATCAGCTTTCTCCTGTCGGACGCGGCTTCCTTTGTGACCGGCGAAGTGGTGCGGGTGGATGGAGGAATGCTGGCCCGCATCGGCGGAGCGCCAAAGACCGAACGCCAGCCGGGTTCGTGATCGTGGGGCCAGAGATCATACCCGTCGGAGAAACGTCCGACCTGGTCGGGGAGAGTACGCTCCGGGATCATCGGACCAACTGCCTTTATGGGTGGATATCGTTGGTCGGCGGCTGCACCGCTTCGATCTTGCAACGAGGGCCGTAACCAGCTGGAGCGTCGATGATTTTCCGACAGCTCTGGTGCTTGCTCCCGCGCCCGATCAACTGATTCTGACCATGGGCCTGCACCTGGGCCGCTAGGGTTATGGATTTGCGTCCCTGCCTTCGCCCCTCAGACTCTTCATGCCCTTGGCCATAGTGCGCGCCTTGATTGGATTCAACCCAAAACACAACGACACGCTTGAAGGGACGGCCGCTTCAGGGAACTCGTCCTTACGCGCTGAATGGCCGAAAAGGATGTCTAGGCGCCAGGCCGTCACCGACCCCATCCCCTGCGCTGCAAAGTACGGCCAGACGCTGTGAAGCGTTTTATGGGCGTGGATCAAGAAATTGCAGCCCGGTCGGAAGCCGAGCCAGCGCCCGATACTACTGCAATGTTGGCGCTCCTCAAGCGGGAGATGTGTCAGCCATAAGCCGAATTGTAATGACGGTGTCAGTGCATTTACTATCCTGGCGGTATGAAACACGAAACCCACACCCAAGCGGCTAAGCGCAGCACCCTCAATATTCGTAGCAAGCCCGAGGTTCGCGGCCTGATCGATGAGGCCGCCCGCACGCTCGGCAAGAACCGGACGGACTTTATTGTCGATGCGGTCTGCCGCGCAGCGGAAGACACCTTGCTTGACCGGACGCTGATTACCGTATCGCCCGAAGCCTGTGCTGAGTTCGTGGCCTTGTTGGATGCGCCGCCCAAGCGAAACGAGCGCCTGTTCAAGGCTATGCAAACGCCGCCGCCGTGGGAGGCTAAGTGAGGCTGCGTCCGCCCGAGCCTTTGGACGCCTCGCACCAACTGTCCGACTTCGATTCCGGCGTGCCTGTCCTTGATGACTGGCTAGAGCGCCGCGCCCTGCGCAATCAGGAAGGCGGGGCGACGCGCACCTTCGTCGTGAGCGACAGCGACAAAGTCATCGGCTACCATGCCCTAGCCTCGGGCGGGGTGATGGCGGAGCAAGCAACGGGGCGGCTCCGGCGCAAGATGCCCGATCCCATGCCCGTCGGCATTCTGGCGCGGCTCGCCGTCGACCGGTCATGGCATAAGCGCGGCGTGGGTAGAGGGCTTTTCAGGATGCTGCCTATCGGGTGCTCAACGCCTCAAGCGCCATCGGCATTCGCGGCATGCTGGTTCACGCCATCTCCGATGATGCGCGGGCCCTCTGGATCCCTCGACGATGGTCCGGATGTGCCTCTTGGACGAGTGGCAATCATGGCGTCCGCTTGCGGCGCTCAATATGATCGTGGGCCGTCGGTGGCGGCTCGTGCGGCCTCACCTGCAGCCAGGGGCGATTTTATTGAGGCGGCTTTCGAGGGGAAGTCGGTTCGGCAGCAAGTATACCTTCCCCGCGGATATAACTGCGGAGATTGTTGCTCTGGCAGAGGCCGAGAATGCAATCGTCAACGCCAAGTATGTCTGGGAGGGGACTCACTTGGCGACGACCGGCGAGGATGACAGGACAGTGGCGGGGCCCCTTGCGGCCGACTACGAGGCTGCGACCGCCGCCTTCGAGGCCGAGTTCTCCAAGGCAAAATACCGGATCATGGAGATGGACTTTTACATGCGCTCTTTTTTACGGCGGAACGGTCGACCAGTTCACGGAATTCTGCATCAATTGAAACGACTGTATCGTGCTACGAGATATCACCAAGCATAGCCCAACAAGCGCATGCGTTGACAGAACAGGCTGAGGTGGGCCATTGCTCGAACAGGTTGTAAGCTCCAACGCAGTGCAGCTTATGGCAACTGCTGCGATGGGGGGGCTCAGCTACCTTTTCGTGGCAAGATGGCCGGTCATCATTGTGCTGGCTGGCTACATGGTCGCGGCGCTGCTCACTGTCAGCTTTTTGTTTCAGGTGGGAGAGGTCTACAATTATTCGGACCTCTATAGGAGAGCCTTCTTCCATTTCGGCGATGACGTCACAACTTGGCTTACCCCGATATACATATGGGCGGTATTGGAAAAACGGCGTTTTCTAGCCGTTGCAGTTGCATGCGGCATTCTATTCTCTGGAACGAAGATTTCTATCTTCCTACTGCTGCTCCAGTTCCTATTCGTAGTTTTGATCTCAAAGGGGGAGCGACGGGCTCTCAGCTTGGACGTCCTAAAGTCGATTGCCATAGCAGCGGTGGTGTACTTATCACTCGCTCTCGCATCGCCGTACGCGGTGAGGACCAGCAACCAGGTCGCTCAGGTCGCGACCTGCGACGCGGCGGCCGACGCTGGCTGTGGACAGATCTTTCAGGAATCAATGCGTGGCTACGGCAACTGCAGAGGTGGCGACTGTCTGGACGCCACAATCTTGCGACCGCTGCGTCATCGAGCATTTTCAGCGGTTGCTGGATTCTGGATGACACTGCAGGGTGGATTTACGGGTCCACGGTACCCTAACTCGCCGGAAAGATTCGCAGACCTGATGATCGAAGCCAATCCCTGGGGCATCAACGATACGTTTGACGTGAGCCGAGACGAGTGGATGAAGATCGGTACAGTGCAAACGCCCTATCTTCAATTCGGCGCTGGATATGGGCCGGGATTGTTGGCCTGTTTGCTCGTTGGCATAGCCGGAATAGGCATCCTAGCGCTCCGAACAATCGCAAGCGGTGAACGCGGGCCGTTTCTCGCCTATAGCGTGTTCTTCATCGTGAACGCAGTCTTCAATCAGACGCAGCCCTGGCTAGGCCGCGGCCCCATCCTTTTCATGATGGGTCTTTGCGCCGCATGCATTATCGTCACGTTTGTGCGACAGCGTTCTACTTCCCGAACCCTTTCCAACGCTTGAGCTGCGCTCAAGGACGGCCGGAGACTGCTCCAACTCCTCCAGGATGGGCTCGTTCAGGAAAGGCTAGCTCGCCTTCAGTTTGGCGCCTTTCGCGGAACCAGTGGACAAACGCCGCGACGCCCTGCTGCGCGCCCACACGCGGCGTGAACCCGGAGAGCTCCTCCGAAGGTTGGTATCGACGAACGTTTCCACGGCGCGTCCACGGTCTATAGCCTGTGAAGAAACGGAAGCGGTGGTCGAAATCTCGAGCAGTGGGCAAAGGGGTGCGACATGCCTTCGCAGGCTTTCTTGCAGCATAAAGCGAGACAGGGAAATCCGTTCGATCGGCCCCGCGAAAGGCATGTCAGCATCGCCGCCATGGCCCCGAAGAGGCTGACGCGACCAGCAAGTGGCATGGTGGGTTGGCGGGCGCCATCATAGCGGAAGTTTTGGCACACCCGGAGGAACTCGGATCCCCGACCTCTGCCTTCCGAGGTGACGCTCTATCCCGCTGAGCTACGAGAGCCTAGCCACGCCGCCTGGTTCCTTCCACTTCATCGGGTGTCGGGACATCCAGTATTATCTTAGCGAACGAGCCATCTCGACTATCTCGTCCCGATTGGCTGTCGGGTCATCCTTGCTCCAGGCGATTGAGAGCCCGATGTTGAAATCGACGCCCTCCACAGGACGGAAGGCGACGTTTTGGTTGGGCAATTCCTTCATCCACTCTGGCACAAAGCCGACTCCCAGACCCGACGAAACCAGCGAGAAGAGGGATAAGGTGTCGTCACAGGTGTAGGCGATGCTACCGAGAAGGTCGTGCTCTCGGTACATCCGGTAGAAGTAATCTTCGGTATACGACAGGTTCGACCTCGAAAACGCGATGATCTTCTGAGGGCGCAGATCGTCAATGCCCAGCTTCGGTACCCGGGACAGCGATGACTCAGCGGGCACGGCTAGGACGTATCGCTCTTGGGCCAGGCCCAGACAGCGCAGCGCCCCCAGCTTCTCCAGCGGCCTTATGAAACCGACATTGATATTGCCGGCCTCAATTTCCCGGATGATCAACTCGCTCGAACCCGTCCGGACATGGATCTTCAGATCAGGAAAGCGCCGACCGATCTTGGCCAGGAATTCGGGCAACACCCCAAAAGTTGCGGGGTAGATCGTGCCAATGGTCAGTTTACTGATCTCTTTGCCGGCGATCACCTGCGCGACTTGTCTGGTGTTCTCAAGGTCACTCAGGATCCGGCGACAGCGCTCGTGAAACACCGAGCCGGCCTTTGTGAGCTGAACGCGTCGGGTGGACCGAACCAATAGTTGAACGCCAAGGTCGCGTTCGAGATTTTGGATATGCACGCTTAGCGCAGGCTGAGCGATATTGAAGCGAGCAGCCGTCCGGCCGAAATGCAGTTCTTCGGCGAGTGCTACGAACAAGGTGAGTTGGCGTATTTCCACGGTGGTGCCCGCTCCTAGACTAAGGTGCTGCATTCGGTCTCAATTATGTAAGCGAGAAATCGATAAATCAAACGCAATCAATGTTGTCAGTGGAATCCGGGTCCGGCATAGTGTTGTCATCGCCAAATGTTTTGAGCCTCAGGAGGTGCGAATGAAGATCAGTCTCGATCACCTTCCCGAAGCCAAGCAGCGAAATGTGGCGCGCATCGTTGAGACGATCCACGAGGAATTTGAGGATGCGATCAAAGAGGCGAAGTCAGAAACCAAGCGCCGCGGTCGCATTCTCAAGATTATCCTCTTTGGATCCTATGCCCGCGGTACCTGGGTCGATGAGCCCCACACCATGAAGGGATATCGCTCCGATTTCGACATCCTGGTGATTGTCAACGAGAGCCGCTTTGCCGGCTTCGAATATTGGGATCGCGCCACAGATCGGCTTAACCGAGAGCCCTCAATCGGGGCTCCCGTCGGGCTGATAGTTCACTCTGGCCGTGAGGTGAACAACGCCTTGCGTAACGGGCAGTATTTCTTCTCCGATATCCGGAAGGAAGGGATCGTCCTCTATGAGATGGATGATCGGGAGCTGGCTGAGCCAAGTGTTCTGACGCCGATGCGAGCTGCCGAAATTGCAAGTGAGCATTTCGAACAGCGTTTCCCATCATCGAGACAACTTTTGAAGCTCGCCAAATCGTCCGTCGAGGATCGGATGCCGAACGATGCGGCCTTCTTGCTGCATCAATCCGTTGAGCGAGCGTATTCCGCTATGCTGCTGGTTCTGACCAACTACAGCCCGCCGTCGCATAATCTGAAGTTCCTGCGCATGCTCGGTGAGGACCGCGATCGTCGGCTCATCGAGGCTTGGCCGCGAGAGCAGCAGCGCTTCAACGCCTGGTTCAACGTGCTCAACGAAGCCTATGTCAAAGCACGCTATTCGCGGCATTATTCTATTGGCGAAGAAGCACTGGTGTGGCTGATGGACCGGACCGAAAATCTCCACGGCCTCGTCAAAACCGTGTGTGGAGAGCGTCTTGAAGTGCTCAGGAAGGCCGCCGCCGAGGCCAGTAACGCGGCCTGACAAGTCCCCCTCAAATTTACCGGGTGTTGCTGACGGCGTTTGGCATTGCGCCTAGTGGTATCGATGCTAGGATTTCCGCATCGACTGCTGACAGAATGGTGCTTCCGGACGATGCAGGCCAGCTGCCTGCCGTGTAAACGCCCGGCCACCTCCGCGCCGGGCTCTTCACGGAGCAGTCGCCATGTCAAACACATCAGTTGGACCCCCGCCTCAGCCTTGGGGCACGATCCCTGACATCAACCAACTCGAAGCCAGTTCCCTTTCAGCCGCGACCACGCTTGCGAGCATCTTCGGAAGCGGCGCCGCATCCATAGCCGCCTGGTGCGCCCTTCACGCGCGCGCCGAAGTTGAACTCGCGCGCTACCAGTTCTGGCTGGTCGCCTTCAAGCACCTCAAGCTTCCAAACCTCCTCCGCGACACCTGATTTCCGCCGGGCGGGATATTGCTCGGTAACGTCATTGATCGCGTTCCAATATGGATGCGCCGATAACGATATTGGAAATGCGTCCCGCCCCCCTGCACCTTGTTCAGCGCAAGCACACTGAGGGGAACATCATGAAAACCACACTTCTTGCGGCCTCGGCCGTGGCAATTTCCGGCGCCGTCACGATCGCCCAGGGCCAAGATCTGATCGTCAACAGCTATGGCGGCCCCTACGAACAAATCATCCAGGACGCCATCATCAGGCCTTTCGAGGAGCAGTTCGGCGTCCGGGTCATCTATGACGCCGTCGGCTCATCCCAGCAGGACTATGCCAAGATCAAGGCCACCAACGGCCGGCCCGGCTTCGACGTTGTGGTCATGTCCGCCTCCCAGTCCCTCGAAGGGTGCCGCGAAGGCCTACTCGAGCCCATGAGCGCCAAGACCGTCCCTAATCTGGCCCATCTCAATTCCGCCATCAGTGCCGTGGCCGGACCCTGCGGCGCCGTCCATGAACTCCAGTATCTCTCCCTCCTCTACCGCACCGACATGCTGGCCAAGGCCCCAACCTCCTGGAAGGATCTCTTCGATGAGAACCTGCAGGACCGGATCGTCCTGCCCACCTTCGCCAATATCATGGCCGCTTATCTCACCCAGGTCATGTCATCGGTTCATGGCGGCAATATCGATGACGATATCGACCCAGGCTTTGAAGCCATGACCCGGCTGGCGGCTCAGTCCATCGGCTTTGAACAGGCCTCAGCGATCCTTGAAAGCTACATCGTCGATGGCCGGGTCTGGGCCATGCCGTTCTGGGATGGCCGGGCCCAGTTGCTCGTCGATAGCGGCGCGCCGGTCGATTATGTCCTGCCCATCGAAGGCTCGATCCCGCTGGTCGCAACCCTCAATGTTCCAGTGGGCGCCCAAAACAAGGAACTGGCCCTCCAGTTCGTCGATTTCTTCCTCTCCAAGACCAGCCAGGAACTTTGGGTTCAAGGCTATAAGGTCGGGTCAGCCCGCTCCGATATCGAAGTCAGCGATGACGCCAGGGCCCGCAAGGTCACCACCCAGGCCGATCTCGACGCCCTTCTGCTTCCCGACCTCGAAGCATTGGCCGCCAATCTGCCGGAATGGGGCATGCGCTGGGAACGCGAAGTCGTTCCGGCCGCCCGGTAAGCGCCATGTCCAGCCTTGCCATCCATGTACAAGAGGGACGTCCCATGCGGACGTCCCTGATCGGCAGGTACCTGCCCCTCCTGCCCCCCGGTCTCATCCTGCTGTTCTTCTTCGCCGTCCCGATGGGCATGATGATGGGCCTCAGCTTCCAGCCCAAAGGGGCCCTGAGCCCCTCAGCCGCCAACTATGAGCGCTTCTTTACCGATGACTTCACCCTGATCGGCCTGGGGCGCACAGTCCTCATGTCAGGACTTGTGGCCATCTGCGTGACCGTCATGGCCTATCCCGTCGCCTATTTCCTGGCGCGATCCCGTTCGCGCTGGCGCGCCGTGGTCTTTGCCCTCGCCATCGCCCCCGAATTGGCCGGCGTCGTGCTGCGGACCTATGGCTGGCTAATCATTCTCGACGATCATGGCTTCATCAATAACGTGCTGGTCGGGCTCGGCGTCATCTCCCACCCCCTGCCCCTGGCCAAAACCATGTTCGGGGTCGTCGTTGGGCTGACCCATGTCATCCTGCCATTTGGAGTCCTGTCCCTGTTGACGAGCCTACAGGGCGTCGATCCAAACCTTGAAAAGTCGGCTCAGATCCTGGGGGCTTCCCGGCTGTCGGTCATGCGGCACATCGTCGTGCCGCTGACCATTCCCGGCATTGTCAGCTCCATGCTGCTCGCCTTCACCATGTCCGCCAGCGCCTATGCCACCCCCGCCATATTAGGCGGCGCGGGCTTCAAGGTGCTCGCCACCATGGTCTACGAGCAGGTGCTCTTCTACCTCGACTGGTCATTCGCCGCCGTCATGGCGAACGTGCTGCTGGTGATGATGCTCATCGTCGCCTTCGTGGGCTCGCGGCTCGAAATGCGCCTCCACAAGAAGCTCCACTTCTAGGAACCCGGGAGATCGAAATGAACTCAATTGTCTCGGGCCTGTTCTGGGTCTCGCTGGTCGGCGTCATGGCCTTCATTACCCTTCCCCTAGTCGTGGTGGTGGCCGCTTCGCTCAGCCCAACCGCCCAGGTGACCCTCATCCCCTGGGAATGGACCGCGCATTGGTACGGCGACCTGATGGCCAGCCGCTGGCTCGACCCCTTCATGCTCAGCGCGCAGATCGCCGTGTTTGTGTCGTTGACCAGCGGTGTTCTGGGGCTCCTCGCCGCCTATGTCGTTGCCTTTGAGAAGTGTCCCGGCCACGCGACGATCATGTCGTTCCTGCTCTCGCCCCTGGCCGTCCCCCAGATCGTCAAGGGCGTCGCCATCGTGCTGTTCCTATCTTCGGCAGGGCTCTACGGCTGGCTCGGGACCCCGGGACTGATCGCCGCCCACATCATCCTCACCCTGCCCTTCGCCGTCAGGATGATCGCCACGGCCATGTTCAACTTCGACAAGAACCTGGATCGCGCAGGCCAAAGCCTGGGCGCCAGCAAAGCCCAACGCATCCGGCACCTGCTGCTTCCCATCATCAAGCCGGGCGTCTTTTCGGGAATGACCTTCGCCTTCATCATCTCCTTTAACAACATCCCCCTCTCGGTCTTTCTCGTCCGCCCGGGTGAAACCACCCTCCCGATCACCGTCATCAACTATCTCGAATACAGCCTCGACCCGGTCCTGGCGGCGGTCAATGTCGCCTCCCTCCTCTTCGTGCTGGCGGTGATCTTCGTCTTTGAAAAAATCGGCGGCTTTTCCGCCCAAATCCACGGAGGAAGCAAATGAGTTCGACCGATATCGAGCTGGTCAAGCTAACCAAGAACTATGGTTCGACGCCCATTGTCCGCGCGATCGACCTCGCCGTGCCGCAGGGCGAATTCGTCAGCATTCTGGGCCCATCCGGGTGCGGAAAGACCACGACGCTCAACATGATTGCCGGATTCACCGCCCCGACAAGCGGGCAGATCAGGGTGCGCGGCGTCGACCAGAATGGCGTGCCGCCCGAACGGCGCCGGATCGGCCTTGTGTTCCAGAACTACGCCCTCTTCCCGCATATGACCGTCAAACAGAATGTCGGCTTCGGGCTCAAAATGCAGGGCAAGAACCAGACGGAAATCGACGCCGAGGTCAAAAAGGCCCTCCACAGCGTCCACCTCGATGGCTTCGAAACGCGCTATCCCAAGGAACTCTCCGGCGGACAGCAACAGCGCACGGCCCTCGCCCGAGCCATCGCGCCCCGACCCTCGCTGCTGCTCCTTGACGAGCCGCTTTCAAATCTCGACCTCAAATTGCGCGAAGCCATGCGTCTCGAACTGAAGGACGTCCAACGCGAACTCGGCATTACCTTCGTCTACGTGACCCATGACCAGGAAGAGGCCATGGCCATGTCCGACACAATTGTGGTCATGCAGGAGGGCGTCATCGCCCAGGTCGGTAGCCCCTCCCAGCTCTACAGTTCGCCGCAATCGACCTTCGTGGCCGACTTCATCGGCAAGTCCAACATCTTTGCCGTTACCGCCACCAAGGTGGATGCCGCGATCCAGCGCGTCACCGTTTCCGGCACTGGCCTCGAGCTGCTTGCCGCCTCCCCCGAGCCAGATCGGACCGAAATTGCTTATTGCAGCATCCGGCCTGAAGCCGCCCGTTGGATCGAGGGCCAATCTGCGCCCGATCGACCGCTGAATGTCCTGCCGGTCGCCATCACCAAGATGGTCAATCTGGGCGCTTATCTCGAAGTGTGGTGCCGTCACGGGAGCGGCACGGTCATCAAGTCCCTGATCAGTGCCGCGCGCGGCGCCCATCTGAGGCCCGGCCTCTCCATCGATCTCACTATCGAACCGGACGCGATCAAGCTGCTCTCACGCTAGATGATCGATAATGTCGGCCTATTAATCTATCCAAATTGATATTGGGCACCAGCGATCCGGGGCCCTAGGCTACCACTGTCGGAATACCCGACATCCAAAGGAGGCAAGCAATGAACGGGAAGAGCAGGATTCATGCGGTACAGCATGAGAGTAACGTATGCGCCGACATTGAAGGGTTCGATTTCTCCAATTATGACGAGGTCGACATCGCGCTCGTGCGCAGCTTCTGGCTGCAATATGGCGTTATCAGGTTTCGGGACGCCAATATCAGCGATCAGCAGCAGGTCGACTTCTCTCGCCATTTCGGTGAATTTGTCATTCACCCCAAGCAGCTGCAGGAAGGCGGGCACCCCACCCACCCCGAGATCCTGGTCATCAGCAACGCGATGAAAGATGGCCGCCCGAGCGGCGCCATGGGCAATAGCGAAGCGACCTGGCACACCGATACCTGGTTCTACGAAAAGCCCCCCGCCGGCGCCATCCTGCGCGCCGTCGAGGTTCCCGCCACAGGGGGCGACACCTATTTTCTTTCCAGCTACCAGGCCTATGACAGCCTGCCCAGCCATCTGCGCGAAGCCGTCCAGAAGCGCCAGATCTTCTTCCAGTCTGCCTATGACAAGACCGGCAAACTGCGCCTCGGGCGCACCGAGCCCACCTCAAAGGACTTCCGGGAATGGGTCGGGATGGTGCACCCATTGGTCCGCACCCATGGCGAGACCGGCCGGCAATCGCTCTATCTGGGTGGAACGAGCGAAGGCGCTTGGATCGTGGGCATGCCACTCGACGAGAGCAATGATCTGCTGGGCCAGCTCTGGGATCACACCACCGGTACTTCTGACGTCTTCGTCCAGCAGTGGCATGCCGGCGACATTATGATGTGGGACAATCGCTGCACCATGCATCGCCGCGACGGCTTTGATCCCAATTCCATCCGGATCATGCACCGCACGACCACCGCTGGCGAACGCCCCATCTAGTTCCCAAGCAACCGGAAACTCACCAAATGACAACCCCATACCGGGCAGCGGCTCAACCCGAGCCGCTGGACGAGGATCTCTGCGCCCTGCTCGCTGACGTCGAAACCGCCACTATTGGCCATTTCGAGCCCACCGGCTTTGTCGCCGGAAGCGTGCGCCCGGTATTTCCCGCTCGCGCCGTCGGCCGTGCCATCACGGTCGCCGCCCCGGGACGCGATGGAAAGGTGATCTATATGGCCATCGACTTGCTTGAACCGGGCGACGTTCTGGTCATCTCCCGGCTCGACCAAGATGAAATCGCCTGCGTTGGCGGCGGCGTTTCAGCCGCGGCCAAGGCCAAGCAAGCCGCAGCCATCATCCTGGACGGTCCCTGCACCGACCCCTCTGAGATCCTCGCCAATGGCTTGCCGGTCTGGTGCCGCGGCGTCTCGGCGAGGACAACGTCGCGCCACATCCAGATCGGCGGCGAAATCAATCATCCCATCGCCTGCGGCCATGCCGTGGTCATGGCGGGTGACTGCGTCCTCGCCGACGAGAGCGGCATCTATATCACGCGCCCAAGCCGCATGCGCGAAATCGCCACGCAGGCCCTCGCCCGGCAGCAAAAGTCGCTGTCCGTTCGCGCCCATTTGGAGGCCGGCCGTTCCATCTTCGATCTCGACCGGGAGGACAACTCATGAAAGTGACGATGGTCCAGATGAACTCCCAGCCCAACCGCGCGCACAATCTGGCGCAGGCGGTGCGGCTCATGGAGCAAGCGGTAAAAAACGATCAACCCGACCTCATCGTCCTACCCGAGCATTTCGATTGGTCAGGCGGCACGTCCGAACAAAAGCTGCTGGCTGCCGACGACATGCCGGACGGCGTGGCCTATCGCACCATCTCCGCATTTGCCGCCAAGCACCATGTATGGGTGCATGCCGGCAGCATGCTCGAGCGTGTGCCAGGTGACATCAGGATCTACAACACGACCGTGGTCTTTGACGGTTTCGGAAAGGAAGTCGGGCGCTATCGCAAGATCCACCTATTCGACATCACCACCCCTTCAGGTCGACGCTATGGTGAGTCCGAGACGGTCATGCCTGGATCGAACCTCTTGGTCTATAAGCTGCACGGGATGCGCATAGGGTGCGCCATCTGTTACGACCTGCGCTTCTCCAACCTCTTCTGGGAGCTGGCGCAGCGTGAAGTCGACGTCATGATCCTGCCGGCCGCCTTTACCGCCGAAACCGGTCGCGATCATTGGGAGGTCCTCTGCCGAGCACGAGCCATCGAATTCCAAAGCTATTTCGTGGCCTGCGGCCAATGGGGCGCCTACCCCTACGCTGACGGGACCGAGCGGAGCTGTTTCGGGAACTCCCTCGTCTGTGATCCATGGGGCCGCGTGATCGCGAGAGCGCCTGAAGGGGTGGGATATACATCGGCCGAGCTTGATGGCGACGCCATCGAGACCTCCAGGAAGCTCATTCCAATGGCAGCTCACCGCAAGCGGCTGTCCAGTTGTGGTCCTTGTCAGCGCATCGATCGTCCTCTGAGCCCGTAGAAATCCTCTCCGGGCTTGGGCCCTCGCAGCACCAATCCCCGCCCCGTCCACTTGGGGGCGTTGAGGCGATCCCCCGGATTCGCTCATAGGTGCAAAGCGCTTCTAGGGGCGGCAAGTCTGAATAGGGCGGCATGCGTGGGACCAGGTCCGCACTGTGTGCCGGGTCGAGCCCGTTCTCCAGTGGAGAACCTTGGACGTCATCGCACCGAAGTGATGTTAAGCGTCTGGCACTACGATCACAGATCGCCAAAGCGCAAGGCCATTGACGGGTGACACGATCCAGCCATCGGCACCTGAGCCCTGCCCCGCCGCGCCTGCTCGTCCCTAACAATGATTGCTGATCGGAACCTGGGCCATCCTCGAGCCTTGTTCCGTGCACCTTTAGCAATCACTTGAACACTAACCATCGGCGAGACCAATGACCACTATTCCCACTATCAACCTTAACGACGGCAATGCCATTCCGCAGCTCGGCTTTGGCGTGTGGCAGGTGCCCGATGACGAGACCACGCCTGCCGTGCTCGAAGCCATAAAGGCCGGGTATAGACTGATCGATACCGCCCAGGGTTACGATAACGAAGAAGCGGTCGGCAAAGCGATCCGAGATAGCGGCATCCCGCGCGACCAGCTCTTCATCACCAGCAAACTGCGCAATGGCGCACATGATTATGACGAAGCAATCAAGGCGTTTGAGCTCAGCGCCCAAAAACTGGGTCTCGATTATCTGGACATGTTTCTCATTCACTGGCCGGTGCCAGAACAGGACAAATATGTCGACGCCTGGAAAGCGTTGGTTGAACTCAAGAACCAGGGTCGCATCCGCTCGATCGGCGTCTCCAACTTCCTGCCCGAATATATCGAGCGCATCGTCGAGGCCACCGGCGTACTTCCGACAGTCAACCAGGTCGAACTGCATCCCCGATACCAACAGCGCGATATAAGGGAATTTCACGCAGAGCAGAGCATTGCCTTGGAATGCTATAGTCCCTTGGGCAGCGGCGCCGTGCTCGATAATCGCGTAATTGGTGAGATTGCCCAAAAGCATGGCAAGAGCTCGTCGCAGGTCATCCTGCGATGGGAGCTGGATCAGGGGCTCATCGTCATTCCCAAATCGACCCATAAAGAACGCATCGAGCAAAATATCGACGTTTTCGGCTTCTCCCTCGACGACCAAGACCGACAGCGCATCGACGCATTGGACGATCCGCAGGAAGGCAAAACCGGGAGCTTTCCCGCCAGCATGAACGACCTGTTCTAACCCTTCCACTTTGTCCGGGTCGCACAGGCCTGCGATCAGATCTGCCCTATGGATAACATATGTGGGCGCGCCCATGCGCGCCCGCACGGTAGGGTTCGATCAAGACCACTTGCAGGTAGCCCCATGAACGAGATCCCCCACAGATTGCACGGTATTCAGCGCGAGCAGGAAACCAAATTCGGTACGCACATTCTGACCAATGGGGTTCGCTTCCGGCTCTGGGCGCCGCTGGCCAAAGCCGTGTCGATCAAGATCTATGACCTCGAGCGGGTTGTGCCGATGACAGCCCTGACACGGGGCTGGTACGAGATCGAGGTCGAGGATGCCCTAGCCGGTATGCGCTACCGGTTCGTCCTTGAGAACGGCCAGGAGGTTCCTGACCCCGCCTCACGCTTCCAGCCCGAGGACGTCCAAGGGCCGAGCGAGATTATCGACCCGCGTAGCTACGCCTGGCAGGACGCGGGCTGGCGCGGCCGGCCCTGGGAAGAAATGATCGTCTATGAGGTCCATATCGGCACCTTCACCAAAGAAGGGACCTTCCGCGCCGCCATAGACAAGCTCGATGATCTGGTCGAGTTGGGTATAACCGCCCTCGAGATCATGCCTGTGGCCGATTTTCCGGGTCGCTGGAACTGGGGCTATGACGGGGCCCACCTCTTCTCCCCCGACGCCAGCTACGGGCGTCCCGAAGACCTCAAGGCCCTCGTCGATGCTGCGCACCGTAAAGGCCTCAGCATATTCCTCGATGTGGTCTATAACCACTACGGCCCCAAGGGGAACTATCTTGAGGTCTATACGCCCCTCATGAACGGGGAACACGAAACGCCCTGGGGACCGGCCGTCAACTTTGACTCCGAAGGCTCGGCTGTCATCCGCGACTTTGTCTTTGCCAATGCCCGCTACTGGCTCAATGAATTCCGGTTCGACGGTTTGCGCTTTGATGCCGTCCATGAAATCTACGATTACGGTCCTCGTCACATGTTGCAGGACCTCGCCGAACAGATCCGCGCATCGACTGACGGCCGCTTCATCCATCTCATCGCCGAGAACTCCGATAATCAGGCTGGCTGGCTGAAGCGCCGGGACGATGGCGCGCCATGGCTCTATGACGCGCAGTGGAGCGATGACATCCACCACAGCCTGCATAACGCCATCACCGGTGAAACCTTCTGGTATTATGCCGACTTCAACAATCGGATCGACCTCGTCGGCCGCGCCTTAGCCGAAGGGCTTGGCTGGCAGGGCGAACACATGGAGCACGAGGGCCGCCAAAAGGGCGAGCCGAGCGCGTTCTTGCCCGCGACTGCGTTCGTCTCTTATGCACAGAACCACGATCAGACAGGCAATCGCCCGTTCGGGGAGCGCATCAGCCATCTCGTCTCCCCGGCCTGCGCCCGCCTCTGGGCCGCAATCTATCTTTTGTCGCCGCAAATCCCCATGCTGTTCATGGGAGAGGAATGGGGAGCCAAACAGCCCTTCCTGTTCTTCTCGGACGTGGGCGAGGAGCTCGCCGCCGGCATAAGGGAAGGACGCGAAAAGGAATTGGCGACCTTTCCCCGGTGCGAGGATCAGGGCGTGCCGCCAGACCCGATGTCAGAGGAAACCTTCCGCGCCTGCAAGCTGAACTGGGACGATAGGGAAGAGGGCGAGCATGCTCGGTTCTTGTCCCTCTATCGCCGCCTGATTACGCTGCGTAAAGCGGAGATCGTGCCTAGACTATCCGGCATGGCCGGCAATAGCGGCCGCTACGAATTGTTGGGCAATCGCACGCTGCGGGTAACCTGGACGCTGGGCGATGGCTCGGAACTCACTTTGGTCGCCAATCTCTCGTCCGAACCATTTAATGGCATCAATGTCTGGGGCGAAGATCACTTGTGGCTTGAGGGATTTGCCACGGGCGACACGCTCGAAGGCTGGAGTGTCGTATTCACCCTTAAGCGCGCCTCGACCTGACCAAGCATCAGGGCCGGAGGCAATATGCGCGCGCCTGAACCGGACGTGGCGATCATCGGCACGGATGGGCTATTGGTGCGTCGCCCCTGGATCCGATGTTCTTCTTGAGCCTGGCGGCTGGGTCCCAAGTACCTAGCCATGTTTCCAGGTCCCGTGCCGACATGGGCTTGGCAAAGGCATAGCCCTGCAGGTAGTCGCAACCCAGCCGGCGCAAAAGATTGGCGTGCGCTCTTGTCTCAACGCCTTCAGCCACGACCTTGAGGCCGAGCGTCTTACCCATTCCGATGATGGATTTGACGACCGCACGCTTTTCCTGGCTCTCGATAATGGGCTGGACCAGCTGGCGGTCAATTTTGAAACGCCTCGGATTAAGGCGGAACAGGCTCAGGAACGAAGTGTGACCGGTTCCGAAGTCGTCAATGTCGATACCAATTCCCATCTCCCGAATACCCTCGATATTGGCAGAAAAGTCGTCTCGTTCATCATCGAGAAATATGGACTCCAACAGCTCGAAACTCAGGCTCCCCGGCTCGAAATCCAACTTCTGCAGGGAGTGGATCAGTTCGGGGTCCGATAGCCGATTGAGCGAAACATTGACCGAGACCGAGGGGATCATGAGCCCTTTGCTACGCCAGTCCCGCATATGATCGACCGCCTGCTCTAGGATCATTCGGTCAATGATGCTTATAACGTGCCGCTCTTCGGCCAATTTCATAAATTGGGAAGGGGCCAAGACGCCGCGCTCGGGGTGGTGCCATCGCGCCAACGCCTCCAGGCTCACCACTTCATGGGTCCTGGCATCCACGATCGGTTGATAATATGGAACGAACTGACGATCTTGGATGGCCTGTCCGAGTTCCTCAGAAGTGCGCCTCGAAACCTCGATCTCGAGGCGCAGGTCGTCGGTGAAGAACTCATACCGTCCGCCGCCCCCCGCCTTGGCGCGATAAAGAGCAGCGTCAGCATCACCCAAAAGCAGGTCCAATGAGCGGTCGTCTTTGTTCTGGGTGGCGATACCGATGCTGGCGCCAAGGCGCAGCGGTCGGCCCGAGAAATGAAACGGCGTAGCCAGGGCCGAAAGAATTCTTCGCGCTAGGCTCTTCAAGTGTGCCCAGTCGCTTACTCCAGGGCAGACGATCACAAATTCATCACCACCACTGCGCGCGACAAACTCTGCCGGGGTAATCTGGGCTGAAATGATCCGTGCCGCGTGTTTGAGCACGGCGTCGCCGGCAAAGTGACCGGCGCCGTCGTTGATCTCCTTGAAGTGGTCGAGGTCAAGGTGAAGGATAGATGTGGGGAGCTGCTCATCCCGCCCCAGATCGCCCAGTAGCTGCTCAAGAAACCGGCGATTGGGAAGTTCGGTCAATGGGTCCGTTAGCGCCTGCCGCTCGATCTGATCCTTGGCAATCTGCAGCTCGGCGTTTCGCGTCTCCGCCAGCCGATTGGCTCTGAGCAGACTTTCCCGAAGCTCGACCTCATCGGTGATGTCCCAGTTCGTCCCAATAAGCTTTTCTGATCCCTCGTCTTCAAAATAGGTCACGTGGGACATGAGCGTGCGCACTTGGCCATCTATTCGCACAATCCGGAACGCGGAGGAAAAGTCACCGCGTCGGCGTATGGCGTCCGCATTTGCCAATAGGATATTTTCCGCATCGTCGGGAAAGAGAGCCGCCTTGAAGTCCTCGACGGTAAGGGGCGTGTCCTGGTCAAAGCCGTAGATCTCACGCAGACGCCGGTCATAGTTGAGCGCCCCTGAGGCAAGATCGGTCTCGAACACACCAATCCGGGATACACTCAGGGCAAGCTCGAGGCGTTTGGCCAGGCTCTGACTGCGCGCCTCAGCCCGCTTGAGCTCGGTGATGTCGGTATCGGTGCCGATGATGCGAACCGGCCGTCCCTGCTCGTCGAATTCGACAGGAGCGCCACGGCTTTGCACCCAGAAGTAATGCCCCTCCCGGTGACGCTCGCGATATTCGAACACGTTGCGGGTCAGTTGGTCAGTTTGAAGCAGGTGAATGCGCACGCGGTCTCGATCAAGGGGATGGACCCGTTCGATCCAGGCCTCCCGAGAGCTGTCGACCTCTTCGTCCGCGCCATAGCCGCGCATGCGTTTCCAGCTTGGAGAGTAATAAACGGTGCCACGCTCAAGATCGGACTCCCACACGCCTTGGCCGGCACTCTCGAGGGCAAAGCTCCAGCGCCTCTCAGCTGCAGCCAGCCCGAGCGCCGCAGTCTTCTGCTCCTCAATATCGGCGGCCTGAAGCCAAAGATATTTCGGCTGCCCCGATCTATCGTTGAGGAGCGACACCGAAATGCTGACCCAAAGCCGGCGATTGTTCGCGTCAACGAAGCGATGCTCGGCCCGATACGAGGGCCCACGTCCATCAAGCAATGCTTCAGCGAGCCAGCGAGCCTCGTCACGGTCTGCAGGGTAGACCGCATGCACCAGGTTAAGGCCCAAACACCCTGTCTGACCCCGGCCCAACAACTCGTTTCCTGGTCGGTTGGCGTAAAGCACGACACCCTGCAGATCGAGAATGTAGCTGGGCAAGGGAGCTTGCTCGAGCAGCCCGCAAAGGACGCTGACCTCCTTGTCCAGTTCGTGACGGAGATGCTGTGGTGGGGCGGCCGACATCATTGGTAGGCCCGGCCTTCCATACCACTGGCTCCAAACCCAGCCGACCGACTAGTGACGGTCGCCTGGCGCGGAGGCGCACATTCTGTCGCTCTCACCGCCCACCTATTTGATAGTTTTGCCCGCACGCCACGGCTTACCTCCTGGTAGCCACAGAATTTCCATGCCAGGGATTGTCGAGTGCTTAATCGCAGCAGGTATTCTCTAACCCTTCAGTCACGCTTTGGCTCATGGTTAGGAAACAGCAAATCTACCGGTAGTGCCCTGCCCTCGCATTGGCAGGTCCAGGATGGAGCCCGACATCATCGTCAGGCCCATTGGCTGGAAAATGCGAGGAAGGGGATCAGCCCCAGGGTAACCGCGAAGGCGACCGAGACGCCAAACGCCGGAACCAGACGGGGTTGGATCGAACTCCTCGTCTTGCTTTTCCCAGAAGGCGCGGCTCTTCACTAAGGGCATGCGCTCGCGCGTCCAGTTACCAAACTTCGAGTCAATCCCAGTGATTGGGATACGCCTTCTTGCCAGGCTTTGAGCATGGCTTCGCCGATCTTGGGGGTGTGCCCCGTTGTTAAACCGGGCTCTGAGTTCAGGGGCAATATCGGACAACACGTCCGCCACATTCTCGAAAATCGGGTCGACCTCCGGTCCGGTCAGATCGGCTCGATGCGTGCCCAGCTTTGCCAACTGCTTGGCGCCAGGCCATGTCGGGCGGACCTCGAGCGTTAGGGCCATTTGATCTTGTGGGAGATAGGCGGCGGTCGCGACGACATCGTAGACCGGCGCCAGATCGACAGGCCCATCCGGATCGGGACAGCCTCCCCGGGTCCCCCTGGCATGACCTGGGTTAATGCCGGAACCCCGCCCGTGGGCCCCGGTTTGCTTCCATAGCCCCAGGACGAGGGGTTCATTTAAAAATGGAGGAAGCAATGCACCTACGAACCCTCATGATCACGGTCTCCATGCTTGGTAGCGCCGGATTGGTGTTGCCGCCGGTCATGGCTCAGGACCAGCAGACCCAACAAGGTCAGGAGGCCCGGGCGCCGACCGACCCGTCCATGTTCACCGCGCTAGCCGCCAGCGGCAATCTCTTTGAACTCGAGTCCAGCCGAAATGCGCTCGAGCGGGTGCAGTCCCAGGAAGTGCACGACTTTGCCCGGATGATGGTTGAAGATCATCATCACTCACTCGAGCGACTGCAGCAGGCGGCCGCCCAGGAAGGGTGGGAAATGCCAGCCGAGATGAGTGAAATCGATCGGCAGAAATTCGAAATGTTGGGCGGGCAAAACGCCGACAATTTTGAGGCCCAATACGTGCAGGCCCAGATAGAGGCCCACAACGAAGCGGTCTCCCTTTACCAGAGCTATGTCGCCGACGGTCCGGAGGGTCCGCTGCGGACCTATGCACAGGAAACGTTGCCGGTCCTGGAACAGCACCAGCAGCGCATCACCGAAATTGCCCAAGCGCTGGGCATCGCCGATCAGGCCAACCAGGCGCAGCGTCCGGGTGACGAAGGGCAGGCTCAAGCTACCCAGTCCAATGAGGGAGCCCAAGAGAACCAGGCGATGGCAGGCACATGCCAGACCGGGCTGACCAATTTTGCCAGCGAGCTGGGACACGATCAGTTCTGGGTCAGCGGCTGGGGCAATAGGTGGGGCACCGGTGCAGCGGGCGCGGACGACCCGAACGCCGCATTCGTGCCCTGGAGCGGTGCGGACACCGATGTGCGTTCCCCGCGCACACAGATCCGGCAGCTTTACGGTGCAGCCAACGTCCTCGCCTATCAGGGCAATAGCGAGGGGTGCCAATACCTGTTGGATATACTGCACAACACCTATAGCGAGTACACGGCTCGCCTAAACGATGCCGGCGTGGCCCCGGAAAACGTCAGCAGCTGGCGGCAGGAGCAACTTGCGCTGGCCCAGCCCGTTGCTGATCGCTCCGGCACGGGTCGGATCAATGCCGAGGACCTCACAGGGACCGAAGTGCGCAATCTGCAGGATGAGTCCCTTGGAAGCGTGAGCGATCTGGTCCTGGACCCTGCCACGGGTGAATTGACCTATGTGGTTGTCGCCCGCGGCGGATTTCTCGGGTTTGGCGAGGATTATGTGGCAGTCCCCTGGAACCGGTTCAGCGCCACCACGGGTCTAAACACGCTGGTTCTCGACATGAGCCCAGAAGCCCTTCAGGACGCACCGGCCATCAATCCGGATACGTTCGGCGATCCTGCCACCTATGGCGACCAGGATCAGCGCATCAACCAGTTCTGGAACTCCTGACAACATCGGGCCGGGCAGGCTGCCCGGCCCCCTCCTCTGCGCTTTCCAAGAGCCAGCAGACGCCGACCACCCTCAATGGACAGAATCGACCGTTCGCCCGTTGCGCGATGTCGCCTTAGCGCTGGCGGACGCCGGGCTTCGGCGTTGCCAGGTCTAGGGTCAAAGGTCCTCAAACGTGAGTGTATTCGCGCTCGCTATGCGCCTCCCGGCGTGACCACTGATACAGCACTGCGGGTACGCGACCACTTCGGCGGCCTATACGGGCCTCCTCCGATCGACACAAAGCAGAGGGAGAGCCGCTCCATAACGTCGGTTAGACATTGCACATCGCAGCAACAAGTTGTGCCGCCCGCCGTTGCTCCCGCATGTCGATCACGACGAGCAAGATCATAGTCAGGCTGGGCACCCTGCCCGAGGAAGGCGCGCTGCTATTGCTCGGTCGCGAGCTTCTGGCCATGGTCGTGTGGCTGGCGCCGGACCTCTACGCCAACGATTTGGAAATCGCCGGAAAGTGGTCTCTGGAGCTTGGCTTTGGCGCCTGCGCCTTCCGAAAGCAAACTATCCTGTTCAATACACTGGACGAGGCAGTCGCTTGGGCCAGCCAGCGAATTCAATCAATCACCACTTCCTCAATGCCCTCCCACCAACATGAGTGATGGAGGGGACTTGCCGGCGCCGTACTGTGGTGAAAGACGACCGCGATGCTGGTGCGATCCGCATCTGGCGGGACGCGGATGGAGCTCCTTTGTGGCGTATCCCTCCAGTCGAGGATGGGCCAGCCCCCCGCGGCTCTAGACCGAAACGGCCGTGCCGGCCCTAGCCTCTCAACCTGACACTGATCGTACCGTCGCTCTCGAGGATCAGGAACTCCACGGCCGCGATGTCATCGCCGCCATTGGCCCTTACGGCCGACATTGCCTCGTCCCTTGTGATCCTTTCGCGCCGCATATTGCCCTCGCAGAACCGACCGTCCTTCGCCAGCAGCGACGGTTCGCTACGCACAAGGGAAGCAAAGCCTTTCGACCTTACCGAGGCAAAGGCCACGAGGAACTGGGCGCCGATCAACAAAGCCAGTGCGGCAAGACCTTCCGCGAGCGCTATGGATTCCTGCAAGAGGATCGCCGAAAGCGTCGACCCGAGCGCGACAGTTACCACGAGGTCGAACGCGTTGAGCTTGGCCAACGTGCGTTTGCCCGATGCCCGAAGAAAGAGCACCAGGGCCAGATAGGCAAGCGACCCCACAATCAGAGTTCGCACAATTCCCTGCGGATTCTGAAAGAACATCTCGCCCCAGTTCATCTTTCCTCCCAACGGTTGCCAGTTCACTCGCTTGAGGGCAACGCGCGACGCATCCGCGAGTTCGCTTCTTGGTTGCTACCTTTGACATTCGGGCGGGCCCAGCCCGTGGGGCAAACAGGTCAAGCCATCAAAGCCTCATTCCAGTACCACCAACCACGGACACACCGGCCCCCCCTGCAGGTTTTCCGTTGTTTGAGCTGGGTTGGGTCAGGGTCGGCCTCGTTGGCAAAGCTGTTGCGCGAAAGTGAACCTTGGCTACCCCGAGCCGTTGTGTCATCGGAAAAAGAGGCAGCGGGCATGGACCCCATCGATACGCTTGTGCGCAGACTGCGATCCATTGGCACCTTGGCCGCGGAGGACGAAGCCGCTTTGCGCACCCTGCCCCTGCGGCTCCTGGACCTGAAAAAGGGTGAAACCATCGTCGCGGACGGCGCTGTGGCGAAGAATTGTTGTCTCGTGGTGGAGGGCTATGCCCACCGAACCAAGACGCTTGCCAATGGAAACCGGCAGATATTCTCCTTGCACATGGCTGGCGATATTCCGGATCTCCATAGCCTGCAGCTAAGGAGGATGGACCACGAACTGGCCGCGCTCAGCCGCTGCCGCGTGGCCTATATTCCCCATGGCGCCATAAAAGATGTTCTCGCCGAATCCCCCGCGCTAACCGATCTATTGTGGCGAGAAACCCTGATAGATGCCGCCGCTTTCAGGGCCTGGATGCTGATGTTGGGCCAGGCCGACGCCCCTACCCGCATGGCCCATCTGTTCTGCGAGCTCTTCGTGCGGGCGCGCATGGCGCAACTGACCGACGGTAGCCGTTTCGAGCTGCCTCTTACCCAGACCGATATTGCCGATGTCCTGGGCATATCCTTGGTGCATGCGAACCGGACGTTGCAGGACCTTAGGTCGTCTGGACTGATTGGCTTTGATCAGCAATTCGCATCAATCCTGCGTTGGCAGGAGCTAAAGGAGCTTGGACAATTCGACGTATCTTATCTGCATTACCTTGATGATGAAGCCGATAGACCGGTCCAGCAGAAGTCGTGACCTGCCGATCGGATCAAGGTGCCTGATGAAGCGGCTTGTCCCAGGACCAAGCCTAGCGCTCATCCCGCAAGGCGTCCGTGAGTGTCAAACGGCGCCCAATATATTGGCTAGCGTTCGGGCGTTCTTGATCGCGTAGCCGTCAAAGTCGTTGTTGAAATAAGCCCACACGCGTTTGGCCTTGGCTTCTGTAATTCGCTGCGCCCATCCAGAGAGTTCCTGATCCGAATAGTCGTGGCGATACCACCGTTCGACGCCGTGGAAACGGACGTAAATATCGTCGGCGGTCTTGACCAGCGTGTCAGGTAGTCCCGGTCCACTGCATGAGCAGAAGATGATGCCTGCCCTTTCCAGAGCTTGGTAGACACTATCGTTCCACCAGCTGCCGTGACGGAACTCGACGACGTTGCGCCGCTTGGGATCGAGCTGGCCCACAATGTCTGCCAATAGCGCCGGAGAATAGTGCATACTGGGTGGAAGCTGGAAAAGGAAGCACCCCATCAGAGGCCCCAACAGATCTGCTATATAGCCGAAATCGCGGATGAGGCCCTCGGTGCCCTGGAAGCGGCCGATATGAGTGATCAATTCCGAGGCCTTGACCGTATAGACCATGCTTCGCCCTTCAGCCTGCCGACGCCAGGTTTCCACCCCGTGTAAGGTTGGCCAGGAATAAAACGGAGCGTTCAGCTCCACGGTCGAAAAATGATCGGCATAGTGCGCGAACCACTCTTTAGTGGGCATCTGGCTGGGATAGAAGGCGCCTTTGAGATGCCAGTAGAACCAGCCCGAACAGCCAATATTCAAGGGTGGTGGGGACGATATTGCAGGCTCATATCCACTTGCCTCAGCCAGTAGCCGCGCCTTGTGCATCTTGCCAGCCCGCAGGGCGCTGTTCTCGCGCTGCTTGACGCGTTTGGCCGCCTTTAGGGCGCGGCGATCTTGCTTTGTCGCAACTGCTTCGCTCATGCCGACACAATGTCGGATCAACTCAAAGGTTCAGGTCCGCCGCTCCCGCAACTGGGCGACACCCCTCATCTGGGGGTTCGCGTGAACTCTGCTGTCCCTCGCGCGTTTGGCGTTCCTATCGAGGAGAATTATCATGCCCAACACCAAGCAAGACAGAGCCCGCGTCGCCGGACAGCAAGATCACGAGGTCAGATATGAGGCTGACAAGACCGGCGCCTCCAAGTCCGAAGTCAAGAACGCGGTCAAGTCCGCGGGAAACAGCCGCAAAGCGGTGGAATCCAAGCTGGCCAAGAAATGAAGCTAAGCCAGCAGCATAGTTCTGCGTGGGGAATGACGTCGTGTCACGCCGATAGGAGCAAGGCGTAATGGCTTTGGTAAGGCTCGAAGCGGACCTGCTCGACGGTGTCGCGCAGTTTATCGCTGACAGGAACATGCCCCCTGATGGGAAGATGACCCGCGCTGAGGCGGTCAATGTGATTGTACGCGACTGGCTCATGGCACAGGGTTATCTTCCGCTGCCTGGCGATCCTGATGAAAGCACGACCGCCCTCGAGGCGGCGAAGGTTCCCGAGACCTGAACGGGCACGGTCGTGCGCCTGTTCCGCTTTGACCGACTGCGCAAGCTGCCCAAGCTGCTGGCTGCTGAAATCGTCCCGTTATCGGCCTTCGCGATCGGGAGCGGTCTGATCCTGGCGTTTCTGCAAATTGCCGACGGGGGCCACAATCGGCGGCGTCCCGACCTGACCTGACCACAATGTCTGAACAGTTCACGGCCAGCTTTCTGAGCGGGCACGCGATGCTGACTGTCGGCCGTAACCTTTTTGACCCTGGGCGCGCTGCTGGCCAGGTTCGCTCCGACCCGCCGTCTCCAGGTCTTCAGCATCAGCGGCGCATTGCTGCTGACCCTCCTCGTGGGCTTTAATCGCCTCTATCTGGGCGTACACTATCCAAGCGACATTCTGGCGGGCTGGTGCCTGGGCTCGGCATGGGCTCTGTTGTGCAGTGGCGCGGCAATGGTCCTTCAGCGTCGTCGAGCCGTGGAGGTTCCGGCCGGACGATCCAGCGATGAAGCTAGCGCGGTCGGCTGAACGTGCATGCTTTCCCAATCGGCCGTTGTGCAACGCCGGGAGTCAGCGCGGTCATTGCAACGAGGAAAAGGAAGAGTCTTTTGCCAAACCAGGCAAGTAGGTCACTGGCTCGGTCTGCGCCTTTGTGCGCCCGGAAGCTCTCCGCCCGTCACGAGAAGCTCAACCAGTTCTCCAGCCTTATGCTGCCGCACCATCTGACTCTTGGCTTACCCACCCAGTATGCGAGGGCACGGCGCCGGCCGGCCGTTAGACCGCACCAAGCCGCTCTGGCCAGAGGTGCGGCGTCTAGCGCCTCGGAAAGTTCGTCCGGGATCGTCACCTGTTCCGTGTCGTCAAGATTAAAACGGATCTCCACATTCTCGCCAATGCGCAATCCGCTGGAACTAAAGACATCGGGCGACACGATCATGTACCGCCCGAGAGCGCGTGACCATAATATCGCGCCCTTTATCGGATGCTCGTTTAGTTCGCCATCGATCCACAAGGGTGTGCTGGTTAGCTTGGGCGCCGTGAAGAAGTCGTCACGAAAGAAAACGGCCACATAATCATTGCGGGGGTTTGAGAGCGTGCCCAAACTGCCTGCAATCCTATGCACGTAATGGCTCATTTGCCCGCCTAACTGTGCGTGGATCGCGCGGTCCGCCTACTCACTAATGGTTCCAAAGAACTGATAAAGTACTACGCTGTGCCGAGACTGGAAAATCACAGAAAAGAGGTGCAAGCGTACAAAGTCAAGCAACAATACCGCCAGTCACGGTGACCTGTGCCCCTAAATCTCCTCCAGATTTTGGTAGCGTCCACCGATTACGGAGACGGACGAATGAAGCGTTTACGGTTCACGGAAGAGCAGATCATAGCGATCCTGAAGGAGCAGGAATCGGGGGTGAAGACCGCCGATGTTTGCCGCAAGCACGACATCTCGGAAGCGACCTTCTACAAATACAAGGCCAAGCTCGGCGGCATGGAGGTGTCGGACGCCCGGCGGCTGAAGGCTCTGGAAGACGAGAATGCCAAGCTGAAGCGATTGCTGGCCGAAGCGATGCTCGAAAACGCCATGCTGAAGGATGTCGCCACAAAAAAATGATGACGCCCGATGCCAGGCGGGATGCGGCGGCTCACCTGTGCGCAGCGCACGGTGTTAGCCAGCGTCGGGCGTGTAATGTGCTCGCAGTCGAGCGGTGAAGTGCGTTATCGCAGCGTGCGTCCGGACGATGCGGCGGTGAGAGCTGCAATGAAGCAGGTCGCTCTTCTCTTCTTGGGGACCGGCAACAGGGGCCGGAGGCCCCCTCGTGGCGTCGCACGTCGCAAAGGCAAAATACTTGGCCCTTCTGGCTGCCCTTCAAGGCCTCATGTCGCGCGAAATTTGCTCCAAATTTGACTACTTCACGCCCGACAAAGGGCACATCCTTGTAAGGGTCCCCACCTGCAAGGATAGCCAGAATGGATCGCCCAAGCCCCCCATTCCCGCCATTGTTGATATCGTCCGCAGACTTAGTGCGGGCCGGTGTCGAACTTGATCCGCGCATCCTGCACGAGCGCGCCGCTCAGATGTGGCGCGAGGTCGGGTCCCTTCAATGCACGGGCAAGAAATCGGTGGTCCTCCCCCCTGAAAGCGCCTTCTGGGCCGCCTCTCGAAATCGGGATCTTCGGCCACAGTTCGAAGGACAGCGTCTGGGGTGGAAACTATCGACACTGACAGCGGTCAATTCCAAGCTGGCCTCGGTAAAGATTGTGGGTGCCAATGCTGCGAACCGATTTCTCGGATTTCCGCGCTCATGCTCGACCATTCTGCTTCTGGACGCCCTGACCATGCGCCCCATCTGCCTCATTGAAGGAACTGATATATCGGCCGCACGCACCGCAACCTATGCAACGCTGATCGGTAGGGCCCTTCTCTCAAAGCGTCCCGGGGTCAGCGCATTTCTGTTTGGGGGCGGCCCGATAGCCCGCAGCATCTGCCTGGCACTCGATGCCGTGCTGGGACCGCGCCTCGAAAGCCTTTGGGTCAGGACCCGTTCTGAGGCGAGCGCGAACGATTTCGTTCAATCCCTGCAGCCGATCGCTACCAACATCGTCCCAGTGCCCGACAATACCAGATTGGGCGAGGCCAATCTCGTCATCACCGCCTCAAACGCGAGATTCCCCGTCTTTGAGGATTTCCAGATCGACCCACAGGCCACCGTTCTTCATCTGGGCGGCGACGAGACACCCACCGAGTTTATTTCCCGTGCCTTTGAGCACGGCACCGTCGTCTGTGACGACATTGCCATGGTCAGCGCCCGCAACTCCCAGTCAATCGCACATTATTTTTCCCGCCGCGGTCTTACCCTCGAAGCTCAGGCCGCCGCGCGCGGCGTGCAGGAGCTTTCCCACTATATTGCCCTGGGAGCATACGAAACGGGCCCAACCCACATCACCTGCGTCGGGGTACCCAGCCTTGATCTGTGTGTCGCCCAATATGTCTATGAGACCTATATGTCGGTGGTGTCCGAGCCAGTCGCGGGGCCCCCCGACGACGATGCCGGCTCATGAATGAATTTGGGCATTTTACCAGCCGTCTGGCTGCCAATATCCTCCAATACCCCGCAATGGCGCTCCCGGCTGCGGTGCGCTCCAAAGCCATTGATTGCGTTCTGGATAATGTCGCAGCATGCCTTGCCGGCGTTGCGACACAACCTGCACTGTCGGCTCGGCAGATGGCCCTTTCGACATTTGCCAGGGGACAGGCACCCGTCTGGTTCACGAACAGTCGCTTCAGTCCTGCCGGCGCTGCCTGGTGCAATTCCATGGCCGCTTCATCTCTCGATTTCGACGATGGGCATCGCCTGGCGCGGGGGCATCCGGGTTCCGCGATTGTCCCAGCAGTTCTGGCAGAGGCTGCCCAGGCCCATTATTCGACCGCCAAGATTCTCAGCGCCATCGCCATCGGTTACGAAGTGGCCGTCGCGTGCGCGGCGGCCCAGCAATACGATCGGGTACAAACCTATCAGTCGGGGCGATGGACAGGCCTGGGTGTGGTGTCGGCATGTGGGTACCTGGCCGGGCTCGAGCCACAGCAGCTCGCACACGCCCTGGCCATGACCGGCGTGTGGGCACCCAATCAGCTCGCAAACGGGAGTTCAGGCTACGCAATCCAGACGGGGAACTGGGCCAAGGAAGGCATACCGGTCAGTACCGTGCAGGGCCTTGCGGCCATCGAGCTCTCCCGCTCGGGCTTTACCGGGCCATTGGACCTCTTCGATCATCCATCCCACTATGATTTTCGCCATCCCATCGATTTGCGTCTCGCCCCACACCTGATCCTCGACACATATTTCAAGAAATACGCATGCTGCCGCTATATCCATCCAGCGCTCGATGCCTATTCGGCCCTGGGCAAAATCAGGCCCGCGAGCATTGCCAGCATTGAGGTTGCGACCTTCGGCTGGGCGCTGCGCCTTGCCAACAAGGTGGCCCCAGATAACCTGGTCGACGTTCAGTTCAGTTTGCCCTTCTGCCTTGCCATCCTGGTCCTCCACGGTCCAAAGGCGCTATCGCCGATTTCCCAATCGGTGCTTTTCGACGACCGCATAACCGCCCTTGCCGAGCAAATTCAAATCAAGGTCGATCCAGCGATCGACAACCGGTTCCCAGCCGAAACCCTGGCCAAGGTGCGGGTGGTGCTTCAGTCTGGTACCGTTCTTGAAAATGCAGGCGCCCTTGGTCCGCGCGCTCTTTCCTCCACGGATATTGCCCAGAAGTTTCTGGATGTTGCCGAAGGCCGAATTTCAGCCGGCCTCAGTCAGCAGATCCTGGAAGCCCTCGACCACCAGCACTGCAATCTCAATAAGCTGCAGCTTGCCCTCGCCCAAACCGTGTCTGACCGCCCGCTTTGACGAGCCGACTTGGGTCAACGGGGTCGAACAGGACGAGAGCCTCAATGGACCGGCACACCATCCCGCACAACCACCTCGCCCCCTATGATCACATGCCGCACGCGGCTCAGGTTCAGCCCGTCGGCAATGACCAGGTCTGCCCGCTTTCCTATCTCGATGCGCCCCGTATCCCCGAACGCGCCGAAGACGGACGCCACATTGCCCGTCGCAAGCGACAGCGCTGCCGGGGCCGAGAGCTGGCGCTTGGTCACCATCCAATGGACCGCTTCCAGGATCCCGTCCCAGTGACCGCCAGCGAAGTCGGTGCTCAGGGTGTCGACCAGCCTCTCGCCGATCAGCGCATCAAGGTTTTCGGCACTATTGCGCCAATGAGTGGAAATGCAGTCGAGCGTGCTGACATCGATCGTTACGCCATGGTCGCGAAGCAGCATGGCATTGCGCACGGCTTCCTCTGGGGAAAACGAGGGGTGGTTAGAATGGGCGGCAACGAGGTGCGCCGAGGGAAAGGCACGGGCCAGCGTCAGGATATGATGAGCCGAGGGCAATGCATTGTGCAAAATTGCAGGCAGTCCAGTCCGCGCTGAGAGCTGCGCCAGTTCCGAAAGCCCCTGCAAGGCGTTGCGCATCGGTTTTAGGACCGAGGCGGCGATCGCCTCTGCCACATCCGCCACCGATGCCCGTTCCAGGAGATCCAGTTCATCACATAAAGCAATGAACTCGGTGGATGGGGAGGGTTGCCGCTCCTGCAAGCTCCGTCCCAGGAGCAGTTCCTTGAGGCGCCTTGCTAAGCGGGCATCGACCGACACCCCAGTGACCTTGGCGATCGCACGAGGCAGGAACGCATAGTCCTGGGCACCCCCACCCAGCGTCTGGCCACCACCGCCCTCCCCCAGGGCAATCGCCCCCGCGTCGATCATCTCCTCAACCGAGGCAGCCAGATGGGAGGGCCCAAGGCCGCCGCCATCGATGTCAAATGCCGCAGCCCTCGAGCTTGGCGAATGCGCTGTCGTGCAGAACACCCGCAAGGGGTGCGGCGAGCCCAAGGGATCAGCGATTTCTCCGGGCAGGCTGAGACCACACACATTCAAAACGGTCGTCGTACCGGCCAAGAGGTGACGATTGCGAAAGTACCTGACGTCATCAGGACGAAAGGATTTCGATCCGCTGGGCATAACGGGGCCAAAAGTGCAGCCGTGCGCGTGGCCATTGATGACACCGGGAAAACTTGTCGCGCCGCCGGCATCCAGAACGGGCGTGCCATCAGAGGGCAATTCGTCCGTCCCCAGCGATAAGGCAGCAATTTTGCCATCGCCAATCCGGATATGGCCTCTGGGGTGCAAGGTCTTTCCATCACCGGTGATGATTACCGAATTGGCTATGACGAGGTTCAATTCGGCACCTCCTGCCCTAGGCCTGGTCGACAGAGGTGTCGGGCGTTTCGAGAATGTACCCGGCCGACCTTATGGTGCGGATGATGTCGCCCCCACTTTCCCCCAACGCCCGCCTCAACCGACCGATATGCACATTGACGGTTCTTCGGTCGACGTAGCGTCCCTGGGGCCATGCCGCCAGGATCAGGGCGTCGCGCGAACATATTCTGCCCGAATTTTCGAGCAGGTGGCGGAGCATCCTGAATTCGATGGGTCCCAGATGCACCACCCGACCTCCGCGCGATACCCGATGCAAGTCCAGATCGATATCGATGTCTGCATATGAGAGGCATGTTCGCCCATCAAGGCAGGTGCGTGCCCGCGCCGACTGCCCTGCCAACTCTTCCAAAAAATTGAGCAGCTTCCCCGGGGTGATTGGACGCACGAAGCTTTCGTCAACCCCGGCTTTCATCAGATCCAGATACTGTTGCTCGGCACCCGGCGCGATAAGTGCGACGGCTCGAATTCCAAATGTTGCAGCCTCGCTTTTGAGTTCCAGGCACGCCCTAAGCGCAAGCGGATCGCCTGGCCGGCAGTCCAGAAGTATGGCTGTGGGATTGGTCTGCAGGCTGAGCTGAATCACCTCTGCCGCGCTCGAGGCCAACGACACCGAAAAACCTACCTCCGAAAGGATGTGAGAAAGCAAGAAATAGTAGTCTGCGTCAGTGGATGCGATCACGATCGATGACATGTGACGGTCCTATCGACCCGTTTGGGGGCTGCCAGCTGCAGGCACGCTGCAACCGGCAGAAATGTTCGTGCGGATCGGGCTATGCCGCGCGGGTTAGTTCGGAAGCGCCAGCAGGACTGTCGTCGCCGCCATACACCGGCGCCGAGATACCAAGCCTTGCGCGCATGTTGGACAGCACGCTGGCCGAGACCTCGAAGGCGCCGCAACACACTGGGGATTTGCCAAACCCATCCGCACGGCCGAGCTCGTGCACGCTCGCTCCTGCTCGCGTGTAAATTCGCTTGAAGGGCGGTTCATAATTGGAAATCAGCGTGTGAATATTGTTTGATAGGGAGAACTCGCACAGAGCAACCAGCAGCAGACTGAAAGCGCGGCCAGTCGACATGCCCGGGTAATCGCTTCGCAAAGCCTCCTCATCGAGACACATCCGGGTGCCTTCCCAAATCCCGGGGGCTCTTAGCGCAGCAGCGTCCGGAAACGTGCGCCCAAAGACATCGTGGAGTAGCGTTGGGCCCGTCGTTGGCATCAATCTGATGCTGCCATAATGGCGGGACTTTTCTTGATCGCACCAGACCAGGTAGACGGGATTGATGTCGTCATAGGCGTCAACTTCTCTGTCGCCCTCAATGCTCACGTCCCATTGCAGGGTATCGAAGAAGACCCGCTTGCGCGTTCGAAACATCTCCAGCAGCAGGTCTCGATATTGCTCTCGCTCGAATGTTTGAACCGAAATGATCATTGTCGTTCGTTGCCCCGTTAAGTGGGCCCGACAATGCCGTTTACGCAGATACCAAAGTATCCCGCAGGTTGACCCCCCGATATTGGGGGTCAGCGCCAGGGATTGATGAGACGAAGGTGTCCGGCGCGCGTAACCGCCGCGGATAAAGTAGCGCAGCCCAGTTTTAGACGGGCCGACTTTGTGTAGTCCCGCACCGTGTGCTCGGATAAGCTCAGGATAAGTGCTATGTCTCTTTGGTCTTTTCCAAGGGCCGTCCAGTGGAGACATTCAATTTCTCTTCTGGAAAGTGTGGGAACAGGATCTTCTCCACCATAGAGTTCCCCAACGGCCAGCCCATGGATCAAAAGACCAAGTTCGATCCATTCCTCGCAAAAGCGCGATGTTAGAACATGCCAGCTAGCATCAGGGAGCTCGGAGTTCACGGACAGCAAGGCCCGCCGCTTGGCCCTGTCAGTGACGGGAATGGAATAGCCCTGCCCTCCAATGCCATGCTGTTCCGCGTCACGTAGAAACGAGCGGTCCGAGGGAACGATCTCGGCCTCGCTCCAGTCAAAGGGAAGCGAGCGGCTAAAGCCGGTGCGCACGATGGGATCTTGGTCCACGTATCCCTTGAGAAGATATCGCGCCACCCACCGATCGGGATAAGTCGTTCGCACAAAGGGAGAATCGACTTCACCCGCAACAGTCTGCGCCAGGTGATAGGTGACATGGGTCAGACCGTAATAGTCCCGCATGAGGGAGAGCGCGGCAGAGACCAGATTGGCGGTGGCTATCCTCTGTGAAAACGCTTCAAATCTGTGGTGCCGACGTTCGTTTGGGCCGATCACGGAACTATTGGGGACAGTTCGAACAATATCGGTGCCCGTTGTTTGTTGCCCATGTCAGCCCCCCCCAAAGGCATTGGCGCCCACTCGCCCAACCATGCCCGGACCCAGTAAGGCCCTATCGCCCAGAAGGACTAGCGCCAAACACATGTCCCGCTTTGGTTCGTCCCGGCCATCCCAGACCAAAGGCGCTCAGGGGATCGCGCACCCCGCCCCGCCCCGAGCGATAGCCGTATTGGCAAACGGCCCCTGTTTTCAATAGGCCCTAGATCAGCCCACGTTCGACGGCGACGCGCACGGCCTGCGTCGTATTGACCGCCCCCAACCGCTCCTTTGCTTCGACCAGATAGCCTCGCGCGGTGTAAGGGGATATTCCCAGAAGAAGGGCCGTTTCCTCCGTTGTTTTTCCCAAGGATGCCCATGTCAGGCAGGACAATTGGCGCCCAGACAGTAGAGGTTTGGAAGGTGGTTCGCTGCCCGCCATGAGCTTGGCGAGCAAGACATGGACTAGAGCTGCCGCCGTAATCGGCCTGACTGGATTGCCCAGTTGGACAGTCTGCGCCGTCTCGCACTCTGAGCTGACCATGGTCAGCATCGCAAAACGGCCGTAGCTGGCGGGGATCGGTATGGTTAGTCCCGAACTGATCCCAAACTTGCCGGCCTGATCAAAAAAACCTCGGACCGCGCCGTCCTGGAAGGCGGCGTCTGTTCGGCTCCAGCAAAACGGCCGCATATATTGGCGCGCTAGCCGTACCACGGGATCCACGACAGTCAGATTGTGCTCGAGATAGTGCGTTTGCCACTGGGCTTGATAACTCGACATGCCAGTGATTTCCGCGCCGCCATTGCAGACATAGGTGAATTCATCAAAGCCGCAGGCCCGGGTCAGTTTCCTCAAGGCCAAGCGCACGCCGTCTCTGTCCGGCTGCCGCTCCAGATCATCAATAAAGCTGTCGAACTCCTTGTCCAATACGCGCATACTCCTCAAAGCGGTCCCCTCCACTTACGAGATTTAGCATCATACTATCTGATCTGATCCAATAGATGCTCGCTCACTTAATTGTGTAACCGATCGTCAAATCCTCAGTTGATCAGCAAAACAGACACTCGTTCAGCACAGAAATTGAGTGTAAGTGGCCATTTCAACTGTGTTTGAGCGGGTACCAATTGCAAAATGAGGAAAATTCGCTATGGAAATTTCCCAGCAATCATCCGAAATGCCCGGGGAACACGATGTCCTGGTCCACCAGGACATTGAACTGATAGCCCGGCCTTATCTCAAGCGTTGGCTGTACAACGAGGTTGCTCGAAACCGTCTGCTGCATGACTTCGCCAAAGGTTTGGGCGAAAGATTCACGCGCAGAATTGGCCGCGCTCTTGCCCGTTCCCCCGCCAACGTCCTGCGGCAGCATCATTTCGCTCCCCGTGCCGATCAACGCGATCAGGATGGCCGATCCGAAGGTTTGCAGCAGATGGTTGTCGACCTTGTCGCTGAAACCGCCATAGCCGGCAGCGTCTGTGCCAGCCATGCCGCCGATCTGGAGGCTCGAGCCGTTTGGGAAGATAATGTCGGTCCAGATAGCCAATACCCGGTTCTGGCCAAAGCTCACTCTGGAATCGTACCGCCCAAAAAGCTTGCTGCCCTGCGGGACGAGCAAATGGCGCCCTGTGGCGCTGTCATAGACGTTTTGCGACACCTGGGCGCTAATGCGGCCGGGCAGATCCGAATTGATCCCGGTAACCAGCGTCGCGGGTATGACGGAGCCGCGCTTGAGCTCGTAAGGGGATAGCGGCGGCACAACCTGTGCAGACAAGTAGCCAAGCTCGGCGATGTCCTGGTTGAAATAGCTTTCCTTGGCCGCCTGCCCGTTCGGGTCGGTGTTCTGTTCGCCTGTCCGCATGGCGGCTGCGTAAAGATCAAGCGCACTAGCCGGTCGGTGGGACGGGACCGCGTCTTGAGTAGAAGCCATCAGGTCGGGCAGAACCGACTTTCCGGCTGAACTGCGCAGGTCCACGACAATAGGCGCGTCCAAAGCGGCGGCATCGGCCTGCAGGCTCGCCATGCGCTGACGGTGCAATTCGCGTAACCACTGCTCCCGCTGCTCGCGCTCGAGGCGTGCCTGCCACATCGCCTCGGGTTCAAGAGCCCTGCGCCCCGCGTCTTCCTCCTGGTTCACCGGAATAAAAGGGTTCGGGGTCGGCTGGATGGCCTCGACCGGCACGGGCTGCAATTGAGGCACCGGTTCCCCGATAATGCCGTCCGGAATGCCCCGTTTGAGTTGATCGGCATCCGTGGTGGCCGGGCGCATCGTGCTCGGTCCGACATTGTCGCCTCCGAACTGCAGACCGCGCGAGGTCAGTCCATAGATGATGACCGCGCAGAACGCGATCACCAGGACAATCGCGGCGATGATCGGTACGCGATTGAGCCGCCGGATCGACCGCCCCTCCTGCTCGTCGATTCCGCCGAGCTTCAGCGTTTCCATTAGGACGTCTCCCCCCCGCCCCGTTGGATCACCGAGACCGGGCTAACAGGTTCCGCCCCCGTGGGGGTGAGCCTATAGATGCGTGTGACATCGAGAGCCGCGGTCGAGAGCCGCACCAGAACGGTATCCTCCGAGGCGTCGACCACATAGGCCAAGGGCGCATTAGCAATGCCCTTGGAGACCTGGTCGCTCACGATTGCATAACCCGACCTCTTCAAGGATGCCTCAAGGACCTGGCCGAACACGGAGCCGTCGGGGGTGAGCCCGATTGTCGTGCCGCCAGGCCCCACCCGTTCGGCAAACAATCCGACCATGTCGTCGGCGATCGAACTCGCCGCCTCCACCGTAAGTTCGGCCGTGACCATGCTAGGGACAAGCCCGGTGCCGCCCAGCGTCTGGCAGCCGGCCAGGACGAGGGTGAGGACCAAGGCCGCTAAGCCGCGTCCAGCCAGGGAGAGTATCCGCATGCCCCTACCTTCCCCTGCCAATGGTGATCTTTTGCTGGTGGCTACCGACCCCAGAAACAAGGATCGCCTTGTCGATATAGTAGTCCACCACCATCATCGTGCCATTCATGCGGTAGTTGACTATGCGGTTTTGCCCCCCAGAGATGACGAAGAGGACCGGTGCATCCTGGCCCGATATCGTCGCGGGGAACTGGATGTAAGTCTTGAGCCCATCGCTATAGATGCGCGTCGGCTTCCAGCGGGCCGTGCCCGAAACCGTAAAGGCGAAATTGAGTTGATCGGCCGGTATGCCTGCTCCTGGCATGATGCTGGCCTCCATGCGCGCATTGACCTCCGCAAATCGTGCGCTGATGTCTTGGGGATAGTCGAACCCAACCCGGGCCATGTACTGGCTGTGATGGGACTTGAGCTGAATGTGGTAGGTCCGCCGCGAGGTTGTGACCACCATGGAAGTTGTAAGCCCGGCCTCCGCCGGTTTGACGATGAGATGAAAAGTCTGCGCGCCGGGCGCGCCCGAAGTCGCCGGCTCGACCTTCCAGCGTACCGCGTCGCCTACCAGCACGTCGCGGACGATCTCACCTGGTTGTAGTTCGATGTCGCAGACCTGGAGCGGCGAGCAAACCACCGATGGCTGGATCTCGCCATAGAGGAAGATCACCTGGCCATCAGGTCCGTGCGTGACCACGCCGTGCCCGTTCTGCCACTGATCCGAAAGGGCAGTTCCACGCGCCTCGTTGGCACTGAGATCCTGAGCGCTTACTGGCAGGCCGAATGCCGCAAGCACCAGCCCCACGCCTACCACGCCGCGCCCGATATGCATCATCGATGAGTTCCTCCGGGCGCTCACAATTGCGCCGTCCAATCGAAATCGCTGAGATAAAGACCGATCGGATTGAGCCGGATCACCGCCTCGTCCTGCGGCGGGGTCAGCGTGACCGTGGCGACCCCACGGAAGCGGCGTTGGGCGAGCTCCTTGCCCTGTCGGTCTCGCTCGTACTCGGTCCAGTCGACCTGGTAGCTCTGGTTGGAGAGCGGCACGATGTTGGTCACCTCGGTCGCGACCGTGAGCGAGCGCGCCCGGTCAAAGGGCGAATTGCCCCTGAACCAGGCATTGACCTTTTGTGTCGAGGGATCGCCGCTGCGAAGCAGCGCATAGGCGCCGTCGATATACTGCTTCTGAACGACGGCGTCGGGCGTCACCGAGCGGAAATTGGCAACGAAGCTGCCAAGGGTCGCGCGTACCACGCGCGGGTCGGCATATTCTATCTGCTGGGGAAAGCCGACGGTCGCGGCGGTTCCCAGCCGGTCGACCTCCACAATGTAGGGGACAAGCTTGACTTGCGTGCTCTGGAAGAGGGCATATGAAAACCCGATAACCGCCATGAGCATGCCGGTCACGCCCACTATCCGCCACGAGGAGGCCGCTTTCACATAGGAGCCGTAGCGCTCGTTCCATTCCTGGCGCGCGGCGACATAGGGATTATCAGGTGGCTTTGGTGCGGCCATGAACGCCTACGCCTTCTCATCAGAATTGGTGCCTTGGGGATTGTTGCGCTGGCTCTGGTCGAGCTTTGCATTGGCAAGACCCAGCGTGGAGGCGCCCCAAGTGCCAGGCACGCCAATCGCTTTGTCTCGCGCGGCCGAAGCGACGGCGCCGGCGGGTGCGCCTATACCGGCCGCCATGCCCTTGAGCGCCGAAGCACCAAAAGATGAACCGGCCGCCCGGGCGTTGGAATAAGCCGAGGCCCCCGCACGGGCGCCGCCCGCGCCAAGCGCGGCGCCACCCAGGGCAAAGCTTGTCGCCTGGCCACCGTGGCGGATTGCCTCCATGCCGCCGGTCACCGACACGCCCTGAACGACCCCCTGGACGATGGCGGGCACGTACATGGCTATGACGAAGACGACGACGGAAATGCCCCCGATTGCCAGCGTCGACAGGAACTGGTCGCTGTCCGAAGACGCACTGTCGGCGAGGTTGATCAGCACCTCGGACCCGATACGAGCGATCATCACAAGTGCCATCAGTTTCATGCCAACCGAGAAGGCATAAATGAGATAGCGAACCGCGAAATCCTTGGTGAAGCTGGAGCCGCCAAGCCCGAGCATGATCATGCCGGCGAGAAGGCCGACATACATTTCGGCCATGACGGCGACGAAGATAGCCGCGACCAGACTGAAGGAAATGACCACTATGATCATCGCGAAGACCGCGGCAATCGCCAGGGCATTATCCTCGAACAGGCCGAACCGGGCCTTCTCGGACATCTGGCTGGCGACGCGCAGGCCCGCGTTGAACAAATCGGCGGGTGAGACTTGCCCGCCTCCCGCGCCGATCTGAAACAGGCTGTCCACCACCGCACGCGCAAAGGCGGGCCCCTGCTCAAGGACGAATACGAAGAACCCGACGAACAGGATGCGCCGCACCAGGTCGGCGAACCAGGTGTCGAGCGAGGCGCCCGCCAGAGCAAGCCAGACCGCGGCGATGCCAATCTCGATCCCGGCCAGGATCCAGAACAGTGAGCGCGCTGCCTGCATGACAGTCAGCTCCCATCCCCGTGCCGCCGACGCGATCTCGTTTTCAAGGCTGGTCAGCAGCGACCCGTCCTGGGCCAGGGCGGGATGAGCCTGCAGCAGCGCAAGAGCTATAGCGGTTGGGACGAAGAGCCGATGAGGCGGTGTTCTCATCGGTGTGGGCAACCAGTTTCGGTGACCGCGACGAAGACCCATCCTAAGCAAACAACCGGTCTCATCACCAGCGTGGCTCCATGGTCTGGCCGCCAGAAATGGGGGGAGAAATGGAGTTGAAGAACTCTGCCCGCCGCGTCTGCGCAAGATCCTTGGCCGCCTGCTCGGATTGATACCAGGTGGCCATCATGGTGACCTGTTGGGCAACCAGGCCACGCAGTTTTTGAGCCTGGGCCACCTGTTGAGCGGCTATATCATGCCCAATTTGGAGAGCCTGCATCTGCCCGATCGCGCCCTCTGACAGATGGCGCAGTTGCGCCATGGTCGCTTCCTCAGTGCCGAAATGGTCAGAAGTCAGACCTGCCGCCCGCAAGGTCGCGGCGATCGTTTCCCGATTTGTGTCGGACCAGGATTGGTACGTGTTCGCAAAGCTTTCACCATTGGCGAGGCCCGTCTCAAAGTCGGAAAAGCTGCCAAACCGCTGCTTGAGAGCATTTTCGATATTGCCCATCGAAAAGGCGATGCCGTCTCCCTGTGCCACCAATCGTTCAAGTTCCATCAGCTCGGCCTCGACCCGACCCCAGACGTGATCGGGTAGCGACGCGGTGTTTTGCAGCAGGTTTTCATAAATCCGGAGCTGGTTCTGAATCTGCTCGGCCAACTGGCCGATCTGGGTGAGCTGGTTCTGGAGTTGCTCGGCAGACTGGCCGGAGAGGTGGACCAACTCGGCATTGTTGAGCAATTGCGTCCATTCGGTTGCCTCACCAAAAAAGAATGCCTGTGCCGGCACCGGCGGGACCACAATGAGCAGCGCGGTCGCAATCGACCTAGTCATGGGCCAGTACCATTTGCGCATCGATAATTCCTCTTTCGCTGAGCCATGCCGCGGGCCAGTCGGGCCCGAACTGCTGTTGGAGCGCTTCAACCCGTTTCAGGTCTTGTTTCGACGACGCGCCGACAAAGGCCAGCGCCACACGCCCGAGCGACATGTCGAACAAGCGTCGGCCAATCGGGGACACGACGTAATATTCGCGCTTGGGCGTTGCGGTGGCCACGAGCTCAATCTGTCGGTCGCTAAAGCCAATCCCTTGGTAGAATTCACGTGTCCCCGGCTCGCGCGCCGCCCCGTTGGGCAGGCAAATCTTGGTGGGGCAGCTTTCCTTGAGCACATCGATTATGCCCGAACGGTCGGCATCCGAAATCGACTGAGTGGCGAGCACCACAGCGCAGTTCGCCTTGCGCAGCACCTTGAGCCATTCCCGGATCTTGTCACGGAAGGTAGGATGGCCGAGCATCACCCAGGCCTCGTCGAGCAAGATCAGGCTTGGCGCGCCCGTCAGGCGCTTCTCGATTCTGCGAAAGAGGTAAAGCAGGACCGGAACGAGGTTCCGCTCGCCCAGGTTCATAAGCTCTTCGACCTCGAAGGTCTGAAAGGCTCCCAGTGTTAGTCCGTCCTGCTCGGCATCAAGCAGGGGTCCCATCGGGCCATCGACAGTGTAGTGACGCAGCGCGTCCTTGATCTCGCGTAACTGCACGCCGCTGACAAAGTCGGACAGCGAGCGCCCCCTCGCGGACACCATTAGCCCGACCTGGCGGGCGATGGCGTTGCGGTGATCTGGCGTGACCGTGACGCCCTGCATCCTGACCAGCGTCTCGATCCAGTCGACGGCCCAGGCCCGGTCGCTCTCAGTGCCCAGTTCGGCCAATGGGCAGAAAGCCAGAGCCGATGCCCCCTCCCCTGCCCCAACCTCGTAATGATCGCCTCCGACGGCCAGCGTCAGTGGCAGCAACGAGCGTCCCTTGTCGAATGCGAAGAGCTGAGCGCCCTCGTAGCGGCGGAACTGTGCCGCAATCAATGCCAACAGGGTCGACTTGCCTGAGCCCGTGGGCCCGAAGATCAGCGTGTGGCCAACGTCCTCCACATGCAAGTTCAACCGGAAGGGAGTGGAGCCGCTTGCCACCTGCATCAGTGGCGGTGAGTTTGGCGGGTAAAACGGGCACGGGGCTGTCGCGCTGCCGGACCACACCGAATTGATCGGAATGAGATCGGCCAAGTTGCGCGTGTTGACCAGGGGCTCGCGCACATTGGCGTAGCTGTTGCCCGGCAAACTGCCAAGATAGGCTTCCGTGGCATTGAGCGTCTCGATGCGAGCACCAAAGCCCTCGGCCTGAACGAGACGCCGCACGGCTTCGGCCTGCTCACGCAGGCGCCTCCTGTCGGCATCGAACATGACGATCACGGGCGTGTAGTAACCGTAAGCGACGAGCTGCGAGGACGCCTCGGCGATCGCGTCTTCAGCCTCGGCCACCATCAGCATGGCGTCCTGGTCAACCGAACGGCCTTGGGTCTGGAAAAGCTGATCCAAGAACGGCCGCACCTTCTGTTGCCATTTCCTGCGCGTGCGCTCGAGTGTTTGGCGGGCCTCCTGGTCATCTAGGAAGATGAAGCGGCTAGACCAACGATAGCTCAGCGGCATCAGGTCGAGACTATTGAGGATGCCCGGCCAGCTCTCGGCCGGGAAGCCGTCGATTGCCACGACCGCAAGGTAGCGGCCCTCCACCACGGGCGACAGCCCATGTTGAAACTCGGCCGTGGCCAGCCAATCGAGATACATGGGGATATCGGGCAGGCGCACCGGGTGGTTCTCACCGCAAATGCAGAAGCGGATGAACTGAAACAGCTCGTCATAGCGGGCCTCTCGGCCCGTATGCGGCTCCAGAACCGTGCGCGTCACCATGCGCCGGATCGAGAGGACATTGCCCAGATATTGCTCGACCTCGCGAGTGGAGCCGCGAAAACTCTCAAGCACCAAATCAGCATGGGTCGCCGAACGGCTCTCGTCGTCGGAATAGATATAGCGCGTGATCATCGATTGCCGCCGCTCGGGCGGGCGGTAGCTCAGGATCAGGGCGTGCTGGCTTTCATAGTGTCCTTTCTCCCCCTCGAAATGGCCGCGGCGTTCTTTGTCGATCGCCCGCGTCACGGCGTCCGGGAAAAAGGAGCTGGTTGCCGCGGGATAGGCGGTGGTCAGCACCCGAACCGCTTCCACCTGTATCATCCAGCCCGACCCCAGCTTGGCCAGCACAGCGTTGATTTGTCGTGCAACCTCGTTGCGTTCTTGTGGTGTCGAACTCTCCGAATCCGGTCCGGCAAAATACCAGCCCGCCAGCAAAGAGCCGTCCTTGAGCAGGATGACACCGTCATCGACCAGGCCCGCATAGGGCACCAGGTCGGCGAAAGACGGCCCAGGATGACGAAAGCGGCGAAGGGCAAGCATGGAACTAATACCTCCGCCAGGGCGTGGAGGTCGGCCGATAACTGGGTCGGTAGCCGATATGGCGCACATAGACCTGGCGCATCATCGGGTCGGCCTTTGCCATCAAACGCAAAGCGCCGATCACCCCGAGCCAGACCGCGATGCCAAAAAGTGCCGAGAACCAGGTCAGGACGACAAAGATCAGGATCACCGTGGCAAGCGCGGTCATGAGCACAAGCTCACGATCAGCCCCCATAAGGTGGTTCGGCCGCGAAAGCGCGCGGTGGATGCGCGAGCGGGCGAGAGACACGCTGGCTTCAGCCATGGTCCGTCTCCCCCGGCCTTGACCGCGGCGCCTGGTCGGCGGGCGTTCCGATCGAGGCGCCGCTTGCGCCGAATAGGCCCACGATCTGTGTCGCGCCCAGGAGCACGCCGGCAACCAGCACAACGTACATGAGCCTGCGGGCAAAGTCGTTGAGCTCACCGCCGAAGATCAGCATGCCGCCAGCAACGGCAACCGCAGCCAGAGCGATGAAGCCCGCCACCGGACCGGTGATCGACTCTTGTATCTGTTGCAGAGGCTGTTCCCAGGGCAATCCGCCCCCCGAGCTGGCCAGTGCAGGCGTCGCTAGCGACAGACCCATCACGATGAGGGCCAGACCAGCCGCCGCGGTGCGGTGAATGTCATGCGGCATGGCTGTTCTCCTCGTCCTGGAGGCAATAGCTGGTCTGGTACCGCACCCCGTCAAAGCCGGTGACGCTCATGACATCGCGAACGCGCCGGATCCTGCCCGCGCGCTCGATTGATACAACGAGCTGGACAGCCTCCCCGATGACGGCCTGCATCGGCTGGTGGCTGGCCTCGGCGGTGAGCTGCTCGAGGCGCCGCAGCGCCGATAGGGCACTGTTGGAGTGTATTGTCGTGACCCCGCCTGGGTGACCGGTGTTCCAGGCCTTGAGCAGTGTCAGCGCCGCGCCATCGCGCACCTCTCCCACGATGATGCGGTCTGGCCTCAGGCGCATCGTGCTCTTGAGCAGCCGTGCCATATCGACAGTGTCGGAGGTGTGAAGGGCGACGGCATTTTCCGCGGTGCAGTGGATCTCTGCAGTGTCCTCAAGAATAACGATGCGGTCCTGCGCCGAGGTCGCTACCATCTCGGCGATCACGGCATTGGCAAGGGTCGTCTTGCCCGAGCCTGTGCCGCCGCAGATCACGATGTTCATCCGCGCCAGAATGGCTTGCCGGATTACCCCGATTTGGGCAGCCGTCATCGCGCCCTGCCCGGCATAGTCTTCGAGCTTGATCAGTCGCGAGGTGCGACGGCGGATGGTGAAGCTGGGTGCTGCCACCACGGGAGGCAGCAGCCCTTCAAAGCGGTGCCCGCCGATGGGAAGTTCTCCGGAAATGATCGGGCGGTCCGCATCAACCTCGGCCTGCAGAGCATGGGCGACGCAGCCAACGATTATCTCGGCCGCTCCGGGATCGAGTGGCGCCAGCATCTCCATCCCGTGGTCTAGCCGTTCGATGAACAGCCGCCCGTCGGGATTGACCATGACTTCGACGACACTGGCGTCCTCAAGCGCACGGCAAATCGTCTCGCCCAATGTCGCCTGCAACTTGCGGATCAGCCGATGACGCGAAGAGCGAGCCTCGCTTGGCTGAATGCGCGTTTCGTCGTCGTTCTGTGCCGCCAGCATCGCTGCCATTTCTTGAGAACCCCGCCCCTTATTGCCTTGGCCCGGATAAGACCCAAGGGTGGCTGGAGGGTCACCCCCTCATATCTGTGGGGTCTTGTGCTGGGGTGAGTCGGCGTGGAACTGTCGTTGTTGCAGGTATGGCGACGCAAAAGCTCCTCCTGGACCCGCCGCACCCCCAGCAAATATGCCGGGGGAGAGGCTCGTGCCGGAGAAATCGCCATCTCGCGCAAGGCATTGAACAAAAAGGAAATAAAGACCATCTAGGAGCACGAACCATGCTCGCGACTGGCGCGGCGGCAAGGCTCCATTAACCAATAATTCCTTGCAAGGTAACGCGACTCCGGTATCGTCACGCTAAATCGGCATATGCGGCCGAACTTCCGTGACGAAAGATGAGTGCCGTGAACACTAATCCTGCTCCCGAGCTCCACACCCTTGCGGATGCCGACGGGACAATTGGGGCCCATGCTGAGCTGCTTAGCTCACAGCTCCAGGCTTTGAGCGAAGCCATGTTCCCCCCAACCGCTCAGAAGACACTTCGGCGTTTCACGTCGGGGGAAGCGGCGCGCCTAATGCGTATATCGGATTCAACCCTTCGCAAAATGACGCTGGCTGGTGAAGGCCCACAGCCAGAGACGACCAGCAATGGCCGTCGCCTCTATACCCTTGGGCAGATCAATGAGATCAGAGCCCTTCTGGCAAGCGGCACCCGTGGGCGCGAGGCAGTCGACTTTGTGCCCCATCGCCGTGGCACCGAACACCTCCAGGTCCTTGCGGTTACAAATTTCAAGGGAGGATCAGGCAAGACCACGACCTCCGCCCACCTGGCCCAGTACCTGGCGCTCCAGGGTTATCGCGTCCTTGCTATCGACCTCGACCCTCAGGCCAGCCTGTCCGCCCTGCTAGGCGTACTTCCTGAGACCGATGTGAGCGCAAACGAAACTCTTTATGCCGCGATCCGCTACGATGGCGCCCAGAAGAGCCTCCGCGATGTTGTCCGCAAGACGTATTTCGACGGCCTGGATTTGGTGCCCGGCAATCTGGAGCTGATGGAGTTTGAGCATACAACGCCGCGGGCACTGATCGACGGCTCGAAGACGGGCAACGGCATCTTCTTTGCGCGTATCGCGTCCGCCCTTGAGGCCGTGTCGGATCAGTACGACGTGGTCGTGCTCGATTGCCCGCCGCAGCTTGGATTTCTGACCCTGAGTGGGCTGTGCGCCGCTACATCGATGATCGTAACGGTTCATCCCCAAATGCTGGACGTCGCATCGATGAGCCAGTTTTTGCTCATGACCAGAGACTTGCTGGGCGTGGTGCGGGAGGCGGGCGGTCGGCTGCAATACGATTTCATTCGCTACCTGCTCACCCGGTACGAGCCCCAGGACGGCCCGCAGACCAAAGTGGCCGCCCTGCTCCGCAACCTCTTTGGAGATCACGTCCTCACCAATCCCATGGTTAAGTCCGCCGCGGTTTCCGATGCGGGCCTTACCAAGCAAACCCTCTATGAGATTGGCCGGGAGAATTTGACCCGCACTACCTATGACCGGGCCATGGAGGCCCTGGATGCGGTCAACGGCGAAATCGAACAACTGATGAAGGCTGCATGGGGGCGGCAGTGAACAGGGTTGGTAACAGGAAGTTGGGAGCTCCCAACTTCGAGGATCGCAAGGCGGGTTCGGAGCGAGTTGGGAGCTCCCAACTTCTTTCGCTAGTGGAGGTGATATCGTGAGCCGCAAGGACGCCATCAACTCGCTCTTCCTGGGCAAGCCTGCTCAGGTGCCCGCCGCCGAGACGTCGCCCGCAAAAAATCCTGATCGGGTGCGGAGCGGCGCAATTGGCGCTATGGGAACCTCGCTTCAGGAGTTGACGCAGGGTGCCCGGGCCGCGGCGCGGCTGCAGGAACAATTGCTCTCCGGCGACCACGTTGTCTCGCTCGATACAGGCCTGATCGACCCCTCCCCGATTGCCGATCGGCTGCCTGCCGAGCTCGATCCCGGGTTTGATCAGCTCCTCGACAGTATCAAGCAGCACGGCCAGCAGGTGCCTATTCTGGTTAGGCCCCATCCTTCCGCCCCCGGCCGGTATCAGATCGCCTATGGCCGGCGACGACTGCGGGCCCTGGTGGCCCTCGGCAAACCTGTCAAAGCAATCATCCGGGACCTCAGCGACGATGAGGTGGTGGTCGCGCAGGGGCGGGAAAACCTCGATCGCGCCGATCTGTCATTCATCGAAAAGGCGCTTTTCGCAAAGCGCCTGGAAGACGCTGGCTATGATCGCTCCGTCATCATGGCAGCGCTTTCGACGGACAAATCAGATCTCAGCCGCTATATCGCCATAGCGCGCCGGGTACCCGAGGAGTTGGCCCGTCAAGTCGGACCTGCGTCAAAGGCTGGTCGCTCCCGCTGGAGTGCCTTGGTCGACGCGCTCGACAAGCCCCGTGCCGCCGCCAAGATCGAGGCCGCCATCGCCTCGGACGCATTTCGCGCGGCCGACAGTGATGTACGGTTTGGATTGGTGCTCAATGCATTGGCTCAAGCCCCCGAGCGTTCAGCCAAGCGGGAGGCCTGGAGCACCCCGCAGGGTCAACGGGCGGCCCAGATTGAGCGGCGCGGTACTCAGACGGCCATCACTTTCGACGAGAAGCGGGTGCCCGACTTCGCCTCCTTTGTGGCAGGCCGGTTAAACGCTCTCTATGCCGAGTTTTCAAACCAAACAGGAGGTGACAAGGACCAGCAATAGCGCGACCTGACATCCGTTAGCGCGCCGAATTCAATCAGCAAAAGAAAAAGGCCCCCGAAAGCGAATTCCGGAAGCCCTTCTCAAGTGTGGTAACGAGAGAATCGCATTTCCCCGAATCGCAGTCAAGCCTCCATTAGGCAGGCACCGCTTCTGGCGGCCGGAATTCTTTTGCCTTCGTAAGGTGAAAGAGAATGCAGACGCATAATGCGACGACGCCCTTTGGGCGGCGATCGATGTCTATTGGCATGATCGCAAACCAGATTGCGGCCGAGGGAATACCGGCCGACGCCACAGTGCATAAATGGCGCGTGTTCCAGGACGTCAAGGAGGCGCGAATAGCGTTGGGCGCGAGCGATCGAGCACTCGCCATTCTTGATGCACTCCTATCGTTCCATCCCGAGACGGCGTTCTATGGCAATAGCCAGCTCGTTGTCTGGCCTTCCAACGAACAACTGATCGGGCGAGCCAACGGCATGTCGCCGGCAACTTTACGTCGGCACCTGGCCAACCTGGTAGACTGTGGTCTGGTGATCCGCCGCGACAGCCCGAACGGCAAGCGCTTTGCCCGAAAGAGCGAGGAGGGCGATATCGAGCAGGCCTACGGCTTTGACCTGATGCCTATCGTGGCGCGCGCTGCCGAATTCAAGGCGCTGGCCGAGGCCGTCAGGGCGGAAAAGAAGGCATATCGGCTCGTCAAGGAGCGCTTGACCATCTGCCGGCGCGATATCGTCAAGATGATCGAGACTGGGATCGACGAGGGAGTTCCGGGCAATTGGGGCGCGGCCCAGAACCGCTACCAAGCGATTGTCAGCCGGCTGCCGCGCACTGCACCGCGTCAGGTCCTCGAGGCGATTGCGGGCGAGCTCGATGTCCTGTGGTCGGAGATCCGCGAGGCTTTGGAATCCTTCGTGAAATCACAAAATATGAGCACCAATGAGTCTCACGCTGAGCGCCACATACAGAATTCAAACCCAGAACCTAAATCAGATTCTGAAAGTGGCTTAGGAAAATGGAATGAAGCGAGCGGCAGCGCCGGTGAACCCGACAATGTCCACAGTTTGCCGCAGCGGGAGCTGCCCTTGGGAATTGTGCTCGATGCCTGCCCCAATGTGCGTTGGCTGGTGAAGGGCGGAAGCGAAATTCGCAACTGGCGGGAATTCTTGGCCGCAGTCGAACTGGCCCGCCCGGTGCTGGGCATCAGTCCAAGCGCCTGGGAGGATGCGCGGGTCGCAATGGGTGAACGGCAGGCGGCGATCACGCTGGCGGCAATCTACCAGAAGCAAGATGCCGTCCGTAGTCCCGGTGGCTACCTGCGAAATCTTACGGATCGGGCCAAGGAAGCCAAATTCTCGGTCTGGCCGATGGTCATGGCCCTGCTGCGGGCCAAGCTCGACAGCGCGAAAGCGTCAGGCAGCGGGGTAGGGGACGCCGAAACCGCCGTTGGTGACGCCGAGCGGCTGGTGCGTACTGAAAAGCGCGTCGAGATCAGCGACACTCTGAGACGGCGGTTGACGCGGACGGAGCAGTAGGTGTTTCGTCATGCGCATGACGACGGACGTCAATGAAACCGAGGATGTCATTGAGGGCACGGTGCCGGCGTTATCGCCGTACCTGCTGGCAGCGCGGCTCGGTCTTACGCTTCCTGAGTTGGCGCGGCTTGCCGGGAGCGCGCGCATGACACTGGTCGCGAAGTCGGCTGCTGGAAGGATGGAAACGGCGTTATGCCCCATCGTGCGGATAATTGATGTTGCGGTCGAGCTGGCTTGGGGCGACAGTCGCGCCGCTATCTGGTTCAAGCATCAGCCGTTGCCGGGCTGGGGCGGCGAGACGACCTGTGATCTGGTCGGAGAAGGCAGAGCCGACGCGGTCTTAGCCTATGTTGAAGCCATTCGTGCTCGCGTTTATGCCTGATATGACCGCCGATTAAAGTCTGCAACACCCGGTGCCAATATTGGTCTCGTCACCTGCAATGGAAAGCGTCGGCTCACAAAACTTGCGGAAAGGGGCAGAAGTCCTTATCTTCTGGCATTATGAACAAGCATCTTGTGACAGTGCTGACCACGGTGAACGCCCCCTATAGCGAACAGCTCGGCGGGGCGATGCTTGCTCATTGCTTGTCCGATCTCGATCTGGCCAAAGTGCATTCCGGCCAGGTCAGCGCATTCCTCGGCGAGGTGCCACTGGCGCTGCAAGCCGAGTTCGCTGCAGAGTTCGGTATAGAGCTTGATGATCTGAAGGCCTTTGCTTCCCAGTTTGCGGCTTGGTCCGGCGAGACCTATCAACTCGCCGCCTGATGATCCAAGCGCACAACCGGCGGCCTTCAGAATGGCGTCGGCTCTTCCGCATCGCTTGCAACCTTATCGACCAGGTTCATGATCGGGTCGGGGACTACCCGTTTCAGTGGTCCTTTGGTGGCGGTACGGCCATGATGATCCAGATCGGGCATCGAGAGAGCCACGACATCGATATTTTCCTCGATGACGGCCAGATACTGGGCTTTCTTGACCCCGCCAAGGCTGATTTGCACTTTGTCGAAGTGCCGGCGTCGTATCTGGGAGATGGTGCACGATTTCAGAAGTTTGCTTTTGAAGACATTGGTGAGATCGACTTCATCGCATCGAGGCCCCTAACAAGGCAGCCGTTTGAAGTCCGTGGCGTCGAGGGTCGACCTGTGAAACTCGAAACCATCCCTGAGATCATTGCCAAGAAAATCTACCATCGGGGCAGCGAAGCCAAGCCGCGCGACCTCTTCGACATCGCCGCTGCGGCCAGAACGCAGCGCGACGCCGTTGTCCTGGCGTTGCGAGAGTATCCCGGACAGGTTCAGGGGACCTTGGATCGCCTCGAAAAACTCAACCCTGACTTTGTCGCTCACACGATCCGTCAGCTCATGATCCTGCCGGGCTATGAAGATCTCGCAGATGAGAGTGTTGGTACGACGAGAAGCTTGCTTCAGGATGCCCTGCGACGTTAGGGCAGGGGGCTATAGGCCCGCCGCCTTGGTGAGATTGACCCGGAAGCGATCGCGCCGGCGCTGATAGCGGCGCGTCATTTCGGCCGACGCATGACCGAGTTGCTTTTGTACGTAGCGCTCGTCGACTTCGGCCGAGCTCGCGAGGCCGGCGCGCAGCGAATGCCCGGCAAACTTCTGCTGCCGTTCGCCTTCAGAGAGATCACCGCGTACCCCCGCCGCCAGTGCCGCGCGCTTGACCAGCCGCGCCACCTCCTGATCGTTGAGCCGGTTGGCGCCGACGGCCTTTCCGCCACCGGTCACCCGCCGGAACAGCGGGCCATGGGCGATCTTTCCCAGCCTCAGCCAGGTTTCCAACGCTGCAACCGGGCAAGTGCTGTCCGATGAGCCGCGGCCGATCTCGACCTCGCGCCAGCCGGTCTTGCCGCGCAAGGTGATGACCATGCCCTTGTCGAGGATTTCGACCCAGCCTCGAGAGTCCTCGGTTTGCTCCCGGCCGACGTCGAGGCCGACGATTTCCGAGCGGCGCAGGCCGCCGGCAAAGCCGATGAGCAGCATGGCCCGGTCGCGCAAGCCGCGCAGGGTGCCGCGGTCGAGGGTTTCGAGCATGGCGATGACGTCCTCGGGCAGCACAGCCTCCTTCTGCACCGGCGGTCGCCCGTGGGTGTTGCGAATGCCGTCGAGCACGGTGCCGATGTGCCGGTCCTTGCGATCGAGCGCCAGACCGCGTTGGGTGAAATTCCAGGCGAGCGCGGAAAGTCGCCGTTCGATCGTCGACACCGAGCTGGCGCGTCCGCCGGCTGCACCGGCGCCACTGGCACAGGCGGTAATGTATAGGCCGACGATCTGAGGATCCGGGGGCAGTGGCTCCAGTTGCTGGCGCCGGCACCAAGCTAGAAAGTGTTTCCAGTCGGAGGCATAGGCGCGGCGGGTATTGGCGGAACTGGCGGCCTCGACATAGTCGCGGGCCCGGCTGGCCAGGTGCTCGAGATGCGCCGGGACGCCAGCGTCTGATGGGGCAGGGGAGGGGACCTTGCTGAGTTTGTCAGCGGCCGACAAATCGGGAGTGGGAGGCTCCTGCTTCATGTCCTAGCCCAGATCCCAGGGATTGACGACATCGGCACCTGTGTCGCCGAAATCGGCGCTGTTGCGCGTGACCACCACCAAGTCGTGCACGATTGCCGTTGCGGCGATGAGACCATCGATACTGCCCCGTGGTCGGAGGGCGGCAATGCGTCCCCATTCCACCGAGACCTGGTCGGTGACGGCCAAGATGCGATCGGCGTGCTGGTGGCGCAGCTTGCGTAGCCATTCGGCCAGGTGACTGGCGGTCGTCGGATCGGATTTCTGTTTGAGGGCGATGCCCCCCATGATCTCACCTAGCGTCAGCGTGCTGAGATGAACCGTCAGCGGGTCAACGGCGCGCATCCAGTTGACGGCCTCGGGCGTGCCGCGACATGCCTCGCAAACAACGTTGGTATCGACCAGATACATCAGAAGGCCACGTCTCGGCTCGGTGATTTGTCACGGACGTTGACTGCCTCGACCAAGGCATCATCCCAGATTGGGCCAGAGAGCAGATCGTCGACGATGTTGGGCCGATTGCCGGTCAGAGAATCATAGTCGGCCGCCGAAAGCACTACCACCGCACGCTCGCCGCGCAGGGTAACCATCTGTGGTCCTTCAAGGCGCGCTTTTTGCACGACTTTGGAGAACTGGTTCTTGGCGTCCTGGAGGTGCCACTCCATTGCATTGCTCCGAGCTAGCTAGACTGGCTAGCTATATAGCGGTTCTGGCCACGTCGCTCAATGCCCAGGAAAATCCGACGAGTGCCGGCGGGCTCCCGGGTCGAGCTGCGCCGTATTGGGGCTGATTTTCGGCGTTTTCGACGAGTTTTCGGCCCATTCTCTCCATATTGAGCAAAACGAACGATAATGCAACATTATCAGTCATTATTAGTTGCCAACAGGTAGGGCGGATAGTTGGCATTATTGTGGTGTTAAGCGCCGCTATGTGTTAGCCTGTCCACATGAAACCGCGCGCTGATTTGCTCCCTTCCAATCCTCCGCAGGTGCCGAAGGTCCCGGTTTGGGCGCGGCCACGTGGTCTGGTTTTGCACGATGCCGATGCGGCTTATGCGGCCGGTTCGGCATTGCATTCGCTGGACAATCTCGTCCGCGCTGACTTTGTCTGGGCCGGTGTCTGGCGTCAGCGGCTCGCCCTGCAGAGCGCTGCTACGGCGGTGAATTTGACCGGTCGGCGCGAGGACGAATCTGCCCTCCGTGATACCCATTATTTGCGCAGCGCCGGCGATGATCCTGGCCCCTCCGGTCACCTGCTCATGGCCTGGCGGCGATTGGCCAGCCGTACGACCAGTTGCGATGAGCAATCCGTGCGCCCGGTTGCGGAACAGCATTTTGCGCTGCAATGGGATGAAGCTCTCGCCGAGGTGGTGGCCAATACGGAGGATATGGTGGTGTCGTCGCGGCCGGCGCCAATGCTGGCGGCCGAGATTGCCGCATCCGTCTACAGGGCCCGGCCCGATGCCGAATTGTTGGGCTTCTGGCTTGCCGACATGCTGCTCGCCCAAAAATTCAGGTGGCCAGTTCCGGTGCCGCTGCTGATGGGTCAGGTGTCGTCGACCGTCTTCAAGTCCGGCGAAAACAGGAAGCGCATCCGACCGGGAGGAGAAGGCTGGGGCAGGGCGGTGTTTTTGGCCTACGCGACCGCTGCGGCGGAGGCTTGCGATCTTGGGATAGAGCTAGCGCAGCGGGCGGCAAAGCTGACAGCGGTGGCGCCGAAGTTGCGCGCCAAGGGTTCTGGCGACGTCATCAAACTGCTGCTGTCCGATGACGCGGTCCCAGGATCCTGGTCGGGCCCAAAACTGTCGGCGCGCGGCGCGAGGCGACTGTTCGATCGCCTGGGCGAGCTTAGTGCGGTGCGCGAGCTCAGCGGGCGCCCGACGTTCCGACTCTACGGCTTGTGAGGCAGGGCAAGACAATGGCCAGGCGCAGACGGACGGATGCTGAACCACCAATCTTCGATGCTGAGTTGGCCGACATGCCGGCGGATCTGCGCTGGCGTGAGTGGATGAACCGCATCGAGGCGGTGCTGTTCGCAGCGCCCAGGCCAGTGGAGCGGGAGGCCCTGGCGCGCGTCATTGGGCGCGACGCTAGCATCGACCTGCTGATCGATGACATACGCGAAGCGCTGCGCGGCAAACCCTATGACGTGGTCGGTGTCGCTGGGGGCTGGGCGTTCCGCACCCGAACTACATATGCCGATGCGATTGCCACGTCTGCTGCCGTGCCGGACCGTGGGGTTGATCTGACCCAGAACGAGGCCATGGTGCTGGTGTCGATCGCCTATCATCAGCCGATCACTCGGGGCGGGGTGTCCGAAATCCTGGGCCGTGAGGTGTCGCGCGACGTGATCGGTGCACTACGGGACAAAAATATGATCACCGCGGGACCGCGCAGCCCGACGGCCGGGGCACCGTTTACCTACGTGACGACCAAAGGGTTTTTGGAGCATTTCGGGCTCGATACGCTGCGCGATCTGCCGGATCTCGAAGCACTGCAGGATTCAGAGCTACTCAACAGCGATGTGGGCGTTCAGGGCGCAGCCAAGGCTCATGGCGTGGCGTCATTTGTCGATGAGAGCGACACGTCCTGACTATGTGTCGATGAAGGCGAATTTTATCGACTCGTGTGAATTTGCCTCACGCGACAGATTCCGTGTCTAGGCGGTGCCGCTAGGAGCCAAGGACACTCTCACCCGGCTATCGCAACGGGCGGCATCATCAAATCGCCCAACTAGCGACCAGAAAAAAGCAGCTGCAGCGGGTTGAAGGGGTAGTAAGCAAGGATTTCCGAGCGCACCTCGAGAAAGCGCATCCGACTTCCTCGCCGATGACCTCGCACTGGGTGGCATCTGTCCCAGTCATGCATTCCGTGCCCAGAACAACCACTTTATAAGTAGGCCGATAAGTCCAGTTTCATTGGACATAAGTCCATACATTCAAAGTGACTAAGTTCGTAGCCAGGTGATATCAGCCTGTGCAAGCCCCTGGGCTTCCAACCCAGCCATTTCACGAAACTTCCGATCTGTCCTAACCTTCAGCAAAGGGGCAGGAGGCCGCATGAGCAACTTGTCTACGACTGCAAGACGCAGCGGCCCACGTTCTGGTTCGGTGGCGAGTACGCCCATGGCTACGCCGACCACCAGTCGACCGGACGCTCACCGTCCACTTTCGGGCCGCATGCGGACCGACGGCTTCTGTCAGGGATGTAAGTGAAAGCTGACCACTTATCCCAGTTTATCGCATTCAGCTCTGCCGTGTCATGACCCATCGTCGGCGAAGCGTCGGCGGGATTTGAGAATATGCTCCAGCATGGCGTCCCCGGCCGCCTTTGAGTCACCGGCCGCGATGGCCTGAACGAGTGCGCCGTGCTCGATGATGGCGTCTGCGATAGCCGTGCGCGGCTGGGAAAGCCGGAACAGGTGCACGTGGACATGCAGCGCCGCCAATGCTTCGGCGATGACGCTATTGCCGCTTGCAGCCGCGACCTGGCGATGGAAGGCCTCGTCCAGCCTCGAAAAGCGGGCATGGGCCTCCGGCGTGGGCGCGGCGCCTTCGACCTCCATCTGCTTGACCGTCGACAGCAGCGCATTTCGCGCCTCGGCGCTGATCCGTTCGGCCGCAAGCGCCGCAAGGCGCGGTTCGGTGAGCAGGCGCAGTTCGTAGATTTGATCAAGCCGGGCCCGATCCATGGGCGGGGCGACCCGATAGCCGACCAGATGAACCTTGACCACCAGTCCCTGCGCCTCAAGCCGCGCCAGCGCTTCGCGAATGGGCGTTTGCGAGACATCGAGTGCGCGTGCCAGACCATCGACGGAGAGCTTGGCGCCTGGGGCGATGCCTTGGGTCATAAGTAGGTCGTAGAGGCGGGAATAGACCTCTTCGCCGAGCGCGCCGGGGCGCTTGATGCCGACTAGCGAGTTCATTTTTGAGGGGCGCCTCAACTTGACAGTCATGCAAGCTTAGCACCAGTATGCGGCCAGATCAAATATCCTATAGGATTTTGTGTGCAGCACCTGGATGCCGACCTTTTGCGCCGAATGAGTTCAGGCATTCTGCGGCATGCAGGCGTGTCCGATCAGCACGCGGGGCTGCAGACTGAACTGTTGCTGGAGGCCGAACTGCGTGGCGTGCCTTCGCATGGCCTGTTGCGGCTGCCGCGTCTCGTCGAGCGCATCGGCAATGGCGTCATCGATCCAGGGACCACGGGCGAACACGAGTGGCGCCGAGAGGCCTTTCTTGCGGTCGACGGGCGCAAGGGCCTGGGGCCCGTGGTCGCAGACGCGGCGCTGACCGCGATATCGGAACGGGCGCGGCAGACCGGGATCGCCCTGGCGGCAGTGCGCAATGCCAATCACATCGGCATGCTGGGTTTCTATGCCGAAAGGGTGGCGAAAGCAGGCCAGACGGCGCTGGTGTTTTCGACCAGTGAGGCGCTTGTTCATCCCTGGGGCGGGCGCAAGGCGCTGCTGGGCACCAACCCTATCGCCATCGGCGTGCCGACCGAGACTGAGCCTTTCGTGATGGACACGGCCACTAGTATCGTCTCTATGGGCGAGGTCCATGACCATGCCAATCGCGGGGCGCCCCTCACGCCGGGTTGGGCGCTGGACGCAAATGGTGACCCGACCACCGATGCACAGGCGGCCAAGTCGGGCGCGCTGGCGCCTTTCGGCGGCGCCAAGGGTTATGCCCTGGGTCTGGCCTTTGGACTTCTGACGTCCAGTCTTGCCGGTGCGGCGCTGGGACGCGACGTGCGGGGAACCCTCGATTCCGATGCGCTGTGCAACAAGGGCGACCTTTTTATCGTTATCGACGGCCCCAATGCGATGTTGGCCGAATATCTTGCGCAATTGCGCGAGGCCGAGCCGGCCGATGGCTTCGAGCGGGTGTTGATCCCGGGCGAACGCGGGCGCGCCTGCCGCGCGGAGCGGCTGCGCAAGGGTATTCCGCTGGCCGATGGCATATGGGCCGAATTGCAGCAGATGGCGAACAAGGCCGGGGCAAAGGGAGTTTAGCGACATGGACAGGCAATTTGGCGTCGTCCGGGCGCCGCACAATCTGGTGTTCGGGGCTGGCCAGCGAGCCGCCTTGCCGAACTATGCCAAGGCCTTGGGGAAGACGGCGCTGTTCGTCACCGACGACCGAATGGCAGGAGGACCGGCCTTTGCCCAGATGCGCCAAAGCGTCGAGGAAGCGGGGCTTGTCGTGTCGGTGTTCAGCGGCACGCTGCCGGAACTGCCGGCCCCGTGTCTTGCAGAGGGGGTGGATGTCGGCCGTGCTGCGGGCGCCGACCTCATCATCGGCGTCGGTGGTGGAAGCTGCATAGATGCTGCCAAGATCATTGCCCTGTTGCTTGCCCATGGCGGCGAGATCGCCGACTATTATGGAGAATACAAGGTTCCCGGTCCGGTCCTGCCGCTGATCGCCCTGCCGACCACGGCCGGGACAGGCTCGGAGGTGACCCCGGTGGCCGTGGTGTCGGATGAGAACCGGGCGGTCAAGGTGGGGATTGCCAGTCCGCACCTGATTCCCCACACGGCTATCTGCGATCCCGAACTGACCTATGGTTGCCCTCCGGGGCTGACTGCGGTTTCAGGGGCCGATGCCCTGACCCATGCGATTGAAGCGTTCACCACGGCGCAGCGTGTGCCGACGGGCGTGACAGTTCATGAGCACGTGTTTCTGGGGAAGAATGCCATCAGCGACCTCTATGCGCTCGAAGCCATCCGCCTGATCGGGCGCAGTCTCGCCCGGGCGGTTCGCGACGGAGCCGACCATGAGGCGCGGGCCGACATGATGCTGGGGGCCACCCTCGCCGGTCTCGCCTTCGGCACCGCCGGTACCGCGGCTGCCCATGCCATCCAGTATCCCGTGGGCGCATTGACGCATACAGCCCATGGCTTGGGCGTGGCGGCGGTGATGCCCTATGTCATGGAATTCAACCTGCCAATGGCAACAGCCTCCATGGCCGAGATCTCCACGGCTCTGGGTCTGCCGGTCGACGGCCTCACCCAGGCCCGGCGCGCTGCAGCCGCCGTTGATGGTACGGCGGCGTTGTTTGCCGAAATTGGCATCCCCCCGGACATCAAGGCGCTGGGCATGAGCGAGGACAAGCTGGGCTGGACTGCTGAACAGGCGCTGGCCGCGACGCGGTTGATCAAGAACAATCCCCGCCCGCTCGACGCACAATCCATGGCCATGCTGGTCGAGGCGGCCTATCGTGGCGACCGGGAAATGCTGCGCCATTCCCTATCGAACAAGAGGCAATCTGAATGACCGTGCACCAGCCCATTCGAGCCCGGTTGAGTTTCGATCCGGCCCGCATTCCCACCGACCTGTTTATCGGCGGCATGTGGCGCAAAGGCAGCGGCGGCGACCCCATTGATGTGTTTGATCCATCCTCGGGCCAGGTGATTTCCCAGGTGGCCAATGCCAGCGTCGATGATTCGCTTGGCGCCGTTGCCGCGGCCCATGACGCCTTGCCCGGCTGGGCCGCGACGGCCCCGCGCAAGCGTAGCGAAATCCTGCGCCGCTGCTTCGAGCTCATGATCGAGCGCAAGCAGATGCTGGCCGAATTGATCTCGCTCGAAAACGGCAAGGCATTGAGTGATGCCCATGGTGAGATCGTCTATGCCGCCGAATTCTTCCGCTGGTTTTCCGAGGAGGCCGTGCGGCTCAACGGCGACGTCTCCATCGCGCCCAGCGGTGCCAATCGCATCCTGGTTCAGCACCAGCCGATCGGTGTCGCGGTTCTGGTGACCCCATGGAACTTTCCTGCAGCCATGGCGACCCGCAAGATTGCTCCAGCGCTCGCCGCCGGCTGCACCTGCGTGTTGAAGCCGGCGACGGAAACCCCGCTCACCGCTCTCGCCCTGACGGAAATCTACCAGGAGGCCGGCGTGCCAGACGGGGTGGTCAACGTCATTACCACCGCCAAAGCGGGTCCCACTGTCAGTGCCATGCTGCACGACCAGCGCGTGCGCAAATTGTCGTTCACCGGCTCCACGGAAGTGGGCCGGCGTTTGCTGCGCGAAGCGGCCGACACCGTTATTTCCTGCTCCATGGAGCTCGGCGGCAACGCGCCGGTGATCGTCTTCGACGATGCCGACCTCGAAACGGCGCTCGACGGTGCCGTGATGGCCAAGATGCGCAACGGGGGTGAAGCCTGCACTGCGGCCAACCGCTTCTATGTTCAGGACGGCATAGCCGAAGCTTTTTCCAAGGGCCTGGCCGGGCGCATGCAGGCGCTCAAGGTTGGTCCGGGTTACGATGCGGCAACCCAGTGCGGCCCGCTGATCAACAAGGAAGCTGTCACCCGCATCACCGCCTGGATCGACGAGGCCGTGAAAGGGGGCGCAACGGTGCTGGCGGGCGGCTCCGCCCAGGAGGGCGAAGGCTATTATCTCACGCCCACGGTGCTGGCGGGCGTCGCCGCGGATGCCACCCTGGTGCGTGAGGAAATCTTCGGACCGGTGGCGCCAATCGCCACGTTCAAGACCGAGGAGGAGGCGATCGCGCTTGCCAATGATACCGAATACGGCCTGATCGCCTATGTCTTCACCGGTGATCTGGCGCGCGGCCTGCGCGTCTCTGAAAAGATCGAATGCGGCATGGTCGGCCTCAACCGCGGCCTTGCCTCGGACCCGGCTGCCCCGTTCGGCGGCACCAAGCAGAGCGGGCTTGGCCGCGAGGGTGCCCATCATGGCATTCTGGAATTCTGCGAGACCAAGTATATCGCGGTGACCTGGTAGCGCGTCTCAGGCGCGCCCGTTCTCGGTGGCGGCCCGCCTTTGAAATTGCGAACCGATCTCGAAATGCTGCATCAGCAGCCGGTCGGCCACATCGGCATCGCGCGCCACCACGGCGTCGAGCAATTGCCGGTGATGCTCGATGAGATAGGCATCGATGCCGTCCAGATTGGTGATGCGCTCGCGCCGTTCAAAGTGCGAGCGCTGCAGCAATACGGCAATGGCCGCATGCAGGCTCGCCAGTGTGGGCGCATGCGCGGCCGCCATCAGGGCGGCATGGAAAGCAAAGTCTGCATCGCCGCCGATTTCGGGGTCCTTCACGGTTTCCTCGATCCGCTGCAAGGCCTGGCGCAGAACCTGCAGGTCGGCGGCTGTCGCCCGTGAGCAGGCCAGGCGAATGGCCTGACGCTCGATTGCGATGCGCGCCTCCATTACGTCCTCGACCACTTCCGATTGCTGGGCAAGCATCATGGTGAAAAGGTCGCCCAGTTCGGCAAAGCCTGGGCGGCGCACCACGCTGCCCGATCCCTGGCGGACCTCGATGACGCCAATTGCGGCAAGCCCGCGCAGAACTTCGCGGATGACGGGGCGGCTCACACCCAGGCGGGTCGCCAGTTCGCGTTCGGGCAGGAGGCGGTCGCCGGCCTTGAGCTGACCGGACAGCAATTGTTCGCGCACAAAGGCAAAGACCATTTCATAGCCTCGTGCTTCGGTCTCGTCCGCCCGTGTCAGTCCTGCATTCATGTTGTGCCCCAAAGATTGCCCATCCGGAATGACCGCCGGTCCAAGCCCTGTCAAGCCGCCTCGTCTTCGGCCAATGGCTCCCTTGCCAAATTGGTAATACCACGGTATGAACACTTAAACCAAGTGGAGACGTCCGATGAATGAAACCCTTTCGGCAGCAGGCGTGACGATTCCCCGCCGCAAGGCGATCGGGTTGGCGTCCGACCATGCGGGCTTTCCGATGAAGGGGTTCATTCGCGACCTCTTGGCTCAGCATTGCGATGAGGTCATCGCGCTCGGTGCAACGTCCGAGGAACCGGTTGATTTCCCAGACGTCACGCGGGCCGCCATTGCGCTCATTCTCACCGGGAAGGTGGAGCGCGTGGTGCTGGTCTGTGGAACCGGGGCAGGGGCCTGCATTGCGGCAAACAAGATCGCCGGGATTCGCGCCGCCGTTGCCCATGACACCTATGTGGCCCGCCAGTGCGTCGAGCATGACGACGCCAATGTCCTGTGCATCGGCGCCTGGATCGTGGGGCCCCAGATCGCGGCCGATGTCACGCGCGCCTTTCTGGCCGCTGAATTCAGCACCGAACCGCAATTCCGCCGCCGCGTCGAAAAGCTCGCCGACATGGATCGAGCTCGAGGCGCCTGAACGACATTCAACAAAGGGAGGGTGTCATGGACGCCAACAAGCGCAAACAAATCCTGGAAACTGTGGCCCAGCTGAGGGTAACCGATATCCGCGATGGGATGGACTGGGTAGGCCTGCATCACGTGGGCACGGTCGATCCGGAGATCCGGCCTCTCTACCGCACCAAGGCGGCCGGCTTTGCCCAGACCTACAAGCACATCCCCACGCAGATCCGTGTGCCTGAGCTGTCGCCGGCAGACTACACCAAGTGGGCCTACGAATATTGGTACGGCCAGCTCTGGAACATGGGCGACTTCCGCGAGCAGGTGGGAGAAGGTGACTTCCTTGTCATCGACACGCTGGGGCAGAAAACACCGGCAATCGGCTCGATGGATTCCATGGTCTGGGCGGCGCGGGGCGTCAAAGGCGTTCTCACCAATGGCGGCGCCCGCGATACCGACGAGCAACTCTACCAGAAAGCCATGCCCTGCTGGCACCGCTGGGTCGTCCAGCCCATGTATCAGGGCCGCGTCGAATTCGGTGAGCCCAATTCCACGGTCGAGATCGGCGGCGCCACGGTGCGCCCGGGCGATCTGGTCGTGGCGGATGGCGACGGGGCGATCGTGGTGCCGCAGGACGTGATCGATGACGTGCTCTACTATGCCAAGCAGGAATCCGAGAACGACCGGTACGACCGGTCCATGCTGTTCGAGGCGCTCGGCATCGCGCCGGATGAGTCGACCCAGTCCATGTTCCCCGACATGCCGCCGCATCCCTACAAGAAGAAGCGGGAAGATTTCATGAAGCGTCTCGGCAAGAAGTAGAAGCTGCCGGACCAGCCGGCTCAGCGGAGGCGCCCATCGGGCGCCTCCTTTTTTGGGCGGAGCAATGACGCGACAAAAAGCGAGCGCCGAACCCTGCAAGGTTCGACACTATTTGCCTGGGAGGAAAGCAAAACTAGATCCGTTCGAGCATCATGCCCCAATCCCCGGCATCCGGACGCGGCGGCAGGGTGAGTACGGAACTCCGCGGCACGGTGATGACCTCACCTGGTTCGCCCCATGCGCCGCGGCGTGGATCGAAGAAACGCGGCCGGTAGCGATCCCCCGCCATGACCCCGCGCAGCCGGGCCTCCATTGGCGCATCGGCTTCGAAATAGAGCATGAACCAGGAGCGGTCGGGGGTGCGGGCGCAGTAGCTCCAGCCCTTGTATGAGAAACCGGGGCCGGTCTTATTGGGCACAACCAGTTCCGCATCGGGTTCCAGCTCCAGGTAACGTTGCTCCTGGATCGTGGCGAAAGCCTTGATGTGCTGGATTTCCGCCGCCGACTGCCAGCCGAAGCTGTCCCACATCTTGTAGAGGGATTCCTGCTCGGTATCCGCCTGCCAGATCCCCTCGGCGCCGTAGATGAAGCCGGCCAGCCCCCCCGAAAGGAAGCTGCCATAGAGTCCCGAACGCACATAGATGCGGTCGTCTTCGCTGTCGGGCGGTACCCGCAAGGGATAGGGCTGTCCGAGTTGGTGCAGGCCCGCATAATAGGGCTCGCCATTGATGGCAGGCTTGCGCTCGGCGTGGAAAATTTCGGTCAGATACCAGTAGGTATAGTGCTCGCGCACATTGCCCGATTGATGCAGGTCCACCCAGCTGTCTGGCCCGAAATTGACGAAGGTGGAGGGATTGGGGTTGGCGGTCAGCAGGCTGCCGAAGGGCGGCTTGCCATAGCGCTCGATGGCCAGGTTGATGGGCACATTGTAGTCTTCGGCAGGAATGGTCTGCTCGAAGTAGTCGTAGTGGATGGGGCTCAGGAGCGCGATGTGGGCGCCGTAGCGGGCGACCAGATACTGCACATAGCGCGCATAGGATTCCGGCCAGTCGTGGAATTTCTGCCAGCATTGGCCGGCATCGCGACGGGAGAACTCGATGAATGGCACCATGCCCTGGGCGTTGAGGTAATCGATCTTGCGGTCCAGCGCCTTGAAGTAGTCCGGATTGATCCGGTCCATGTCGGGAAAGATCTGCTCGAATCCCGGCACCTTGCCAGGAAAGGAGAAGGGCCTGCCGCCCTCATTGTGCATGTCCTTGGCCGATTGCGTGCCGGGCTGTTTCCAGGCGGCGCGCACCCAGGTGCCATCGTCCATCTGCAGGCTGTTGGGTGCGCCGTCATTGGCCCAGGCCGGCTGTGCCGCGATCAGGCCCACACAATTGAAGCCCTGTGCCTTGCGGACGGCAACATAGTCGTTGAGCGTCGCGTTCGGCCCCAGTGGGCCAGAGTGTCCTTCCCGCTCGGAAAGCGGAAAGCGGAAACTGGGGAGCGACCACCAGGTATCGCCCAGAAGAAAATACGGCGTGCCGTCGGCATATTGGAGGCCGCGACCGTCTGCCGTTGCACCGATCATGCCGCGCCGGTTGGGGTTTTCCTCCAGTGCCTGCTGCCCCCAGGATTCGGCAATGAAGCTGCCTGACTGGCCAGACAGCCCTGCGTCATCCGGCGCGCTGCCGCTTGTCCAGCGCCATTCGCCCGGTGCCGTGGCGAGGACGCGCACCACCCACTCGTTCCCGCCATTCCAGAAGCCATAGACCCGACGGGCAAATGCCGGACCCTCCAGATCCACCCATATGAGCGCATCGGCATAAGCGTTCTCGAAAGTGGTGTTTGCGGTGAAAACGAGGTCGAGCTTGCTCCAGACCTTTACGACGTCTTCTGCACTGGTCACGCTATCCTCCAGCAGCCTTAGCGGCCGAGCCATTCCGGCTTGGTCTTGTTAACGAAAGCCTCGACGCCACGCCGGAAATCCTCGCTGCCATAGGTCAGCGAGATGAGGTCGTCGGCAGGGTCGATGTCGCGGGCCATGATGCGGCCGAATGCTGCCTTGCTGACGCGCAGGGTGATGGGAGCGTTTTCGAGGAGCCGCGCCACGACCTCTTCGGCCGCCGCGTCCATGTCTTGGGACTCCACTAGGCGCGCCAGGAATCCGGCGGCATGCGCTTCCTCTGCGTCAATGAACTCGGCCAGCAGCATCATCCGCTTGGCACGTCCCTCGCCAAATCCGGCAAGGACGCGTGCATAGGTCTGCATGGAAACGCAATTGCCGATGGTCCGGGCAATCGGGCTGCCGAATTTGGCGCGGCGGCTGGCGACACGGATATCGCAGCAGGCCGCGATATTGAGTCCGCCGCCCGCTGCCCATCCGTCGATGATGGCGACTGTGGGGACGGGTACTGCAAGCAGCCGCTCGAAATAGCGGTTCATCTTGGCTTCATATGCGATGCCGTCCTGACCGCCTGTGAAGTCGCGAAACTGGGAAATATCCGAACCGGCGACGAATGCCTTTCCTCCCGCGCCGCGCAGGGTCACCACGCGCAGATCCGCCATGACGCTGACTTCGGCCAGAACCGCATCCAGTTCCTCCCACATCGACCAGGTAAAGGCATTGTGGGCGGTGGGGCGGTCAAAGACGATCCGGGCGACAGGGCCGTCGCGTGTCAGGCGCACCCGTCCCTCCTCATTGTCCTGGCTCATGGGGAGGCCTCCCCCGGCGACTTTGCCCGGCGCTCGAGTTCGGCCAGGATCTCGTCATTGTGCTGACCCAGAAGCGGTGGCGGGCGTCTGACGCTGGCCGGCGTATCGGACAGCTTGGCCGGAAAGCCAAGCGCCTTGAATTTTCCCTCGACCGGGTGGTCGATCTCAATGACCGCTTGGCGGTGGCGCACATGCTCGTTGTCGAGGGCCGCGCTATAGTCGTTAATCGGGCCTGCCGGAACGCCTGCTGCCAGGAACAGGTCTACCCACTCGTCGGCCGTTCGGGTCCGGAAAGTGGGGCGCAATTCGTCGGCAAGCTCGCTGCGCAGTTTCACCCGGTCGATTGCGCCGGCGTAGCGCGGATCATCCTTGAGTTCGGGGCGGCCGATCACGTCGCAGAAAATCAGCCAAAGTTTCTGATTGGCAGCGCCGACCACAAAACTGCGGTCCGAGGCGGCAAAGGCCTGGTATGGCGCGCTCATGCGGTTGGCCGTTCCCAAGGGACCGGGCGATACGCCGGTCGCCCAGTATTCGGTACTTTCCCATACCGATAGAGAAAGGGCCGCGTCCAGGAGCGAGCTGTCCACATACTGCCCGCGTCCGGTGCGCTCGCGGCCGATCACCGCCGAAAGTATGCCGTAACAGGCGAACATGCCTGCGCCGAGATCGCCAACGGGGATGCCGGACTTGACCGGTTCGGCGCCGGGAATGCCCGTCGCGCTGATGACCCCACCCATAGCCTGGGCGATTAGGTCGAAGCCTGGACGCTGCGACCAGGGCCCCGTCTGCCCGAATCCCGAAATGCTGGCATAAATCAGTCGCGGATTGATGCGCGACAGGGTCTGGTAGTCCGCACCCAGTTTCTTGGTCACGCCTGGGCGGCTGTTCTCGACAAGAATGTCGGCGGTCTTGACCAGTTCATGCAGTACGCGCTGACCGGCCTCGGTTTTGAGGTCGAGCGTGATGCTGCGCTTGTTCCGATTGAGGGCGAGAAAGCCGGGGCTGTCTTCTCCCTTCATGCGGAACCCCATCGACTTGCGGGTCTGGTCACCGACGCCGGGTGGCTCGACCTTGATGACGTCGGCCCCCATGTCCCCCAGGAGCATGCAGCAGAACGGGCCCGCCATGACCTGGCTCAAATCAAGCACGCGCAACCCGGTGAGGGGCGGCAGGTGTGCTGAAGCATCGGTTGTCGTGCCCGGTCCGGTGCCTTGCGACATGAGTTCCTCCCTCAAAACAGCGACGCGCGACCATTCATTGGCTTAATCGCACCTCATAATCTTGCATACAAGACTGTGGAATGGGGGAAATCAAGAGGTCAAATGCGTGAACTTGCTTTTTTCGCAGAAGATGCATACGAGAAAATATGGATAAAGATGCTGAAATCGTAGACTTTGCTGATGGTGGGGCTGTGTCTGGCGGTCGCCGCAAGGGGCAACTGCATACAGAAGCGGCGAGCCGGCTGCGCAGCATGATCCTTTCAGGCGAGCTGCCTCCAGGCTCTCGCATGCGCGAACTGCAACTTTGCGAGCAGCTTGGTGTGTCCCGCACGCCGGTTCGCGAGGCGTTGCGCACTTTGGCTGCAGAGGGTCTGGTTGATCTCCTGCCCAATCGCAGTGTGGTTGTGTCGCAGCTACACGCGCCCGATCTGGAGCACCTCCTTGTGGTCTTCGGGGCGGTCGAGGGGCTGGCCGCCGAGTTGGCCTGTCAGCGTATTACCGAGGCGGAAATAGCGGAAATCGGGCGTCTATTGGCCGAAATGATTGATTATCACGCTCGCAAGGAGCGGGCTCCCTATATGCGTATCAACCAGCTGATTCACCAGCGCACCGTCGAGATTGCCGCCAATCCGGTGCTGCTTTCAGTGTGGCAATCGCTGGTCCCGCGGGTTGAGCGGGCCAGGGCGCTCGCCAACCTGGATACCGGTCGATGGACCGGCGCCTTGTTCGAGCACACCAAGATGTTCACGGTGCTGGCGGCCCGCGACGGCAAGCTGCTGGCCCAGCTCACGCGCGAACACTTCCTAAACAGCCTGCCCTTCCTGCAAAAGCCATCTGAGTAGATTTCAGCTGCGCCTCGGGCGCATATGAACGGTTGCGGGATGCATCTGACGAACGCACCTCAACGATTTCTGCATCTCAAAATGTGGAAAAGAGGCGTTGACTTGGCTCACTCTTGCATACAAGATTACCAGCGGCGGGGGAGGAGCCCTTCCAACATCATTCAATTTTTGTGGCAGCGCAGGCGCGCGCCAGCGAGGATTTGTCATGTCGAGCTACGAGCCCAAGGATTCCCAAGGCAATGCTGTGGATCCCTACCATATCCGCAAGTATTTCGAGCCGCTGCGCGTGGTCGACGTCGTGGATGCCATGGATGGCATGGGCTATTTCAATATCGGCCTCGTGTCGCAGGAAATCCGGCCGCTCTGGCTGGGCATGAAGTTCTGGGGTCCTGCCGTTACCCAGCGCTGCGTGCCGGCAAACAAGCCGATGTGGCCCTTGCAGACTACCGAAGAAATCGTTGGGGCCCACGGACTCTGGTTCAACCGCCATGGCCACAACGGCCGCGGGCTCAATGACCTCGTCAAGCCCGGCAGCGTGGTGGTGACCGATGTCGGCAGCTCGGGCGAGGTCGGCTTCTTTGGCTCGGAGAACGTGCTGGCCCTGCAGGCGCATGGCGCGGTCGGCATCGTCACCAATGGGCATTGCCGCGATACCGGCGAAGTGACCATGCAGAAGACGCCGATGGTGTGCCGCGAGCGCGGACGGACCATCATTCCTGGCCGCATCGAGGTCGTCGAGCTCAATACGGTCGTGGGCATCGGTGGCGCGCAGGTTCGCCCGGGCGATATTGTCGGCTGCGATGACGACGGTCTGGTCGTGGTGCCGATCGAGATCGCTAAGCAGGTGGCCTTGCATGCCAAGGCGGTGCTGCTGGCCGACATGAATGCGCGCCGCAAGCGCTACGATGTGCTCAAGCGTGAACATGACGAAACCGTCGATACGGACGGGATCGACCGCTACTACACCGAACTGGGCGCCTAGGAACGCAAGCGATGGGGGCCGGTGATCCGGCCCCTCAAGCCGGGAGTCGCCGCGATGCGGATCATAGACGCACATCAGCATTTCTGGGATCTGGGCGCCAACTATCTTCCCTGGCTGGCCGACCGGCCAGTCAACTTCCGCTACGGCAATTACGATGCGCTCAAGCGCAACTACATGCCTGCCGACTACCGAGCCGATGCCGGACGGTACGAGCTTGTCGGCAGCGTCTTCATCGAGACCGAATGGAGCCCGGCCGATCCCTTGGGGGAGGTCGCATGGGTGTCGTCCCTTCGCGAGCGCGAAAACCTGCCCAGCGTCATGGTGGCGCAGGCCTGGCTGGATCGCGACGATGCCGAGCAGGTGCTTGCAGCCCATGGCCGAACCGCTTTCGTTCGGGGCATTCGGCACAAGCCCAAGTCCGTATTGCGGGCAGAAGACGTGATTGTGGGCGCGCCAGGGTCCATGGGCGACCCTGCTTTTCGGCGAGGTTTTGCCTTGCTGGCACCCAACGGGCTGAGCTTCGACCTGCAGACGCCCTGGTGGCATCTGGGCGAGGCGGCCGACCTGGCCGAGGCCTTCCCGCAAACCCAGATTATCATCAATCACACCGCGCTGCCGTCCGACCGAAGCGAAGCGGGCCTTTCGGGCTGGCGCCAGGCCCTGCGCCGGGTCGCTCAATGCCCCAATGTTGCAATCAAGATTTCCGGCCTGGGCCAGAAAAATCAACCCTGGACCGTCGAGGCCAATCGCCAGATTGTGCGCGATACGATCGATATATTCGGCATCGGGCGATGCATGTTTGCGTCCAACTTCCCCGTCGACAGCCTCGTCGCCAGTTTTGACACGATCTTTGATGGCTTCCGGGAGATTGTCGCCGATCTCCCGGCCGTGGATCAGGATGCGCTCTTCTGCGGCAATGCCGCCTGCCTTTACCGCATCGACGTACCGGAAAGGACTTGAGCCATGCCGGAAAGCATTTCGAGGACACCGCGGCTGGGTTTGGTCGGCCTGGGCATAATGGGCTCGCCGATCGCGCGTCGCCTGCGGGAGCGGGGCTATGACCTGACCGTCTGGAACCTCGAGCCAGAGTATTTCGATCGGGTCAAGGACAGCGGCGCCGAATGGGCGGCGTCCCCGGCCGCGGTGTGGGCGGCGTCCGACATCGTTCTGGTCTGCGTCCTGGGCGACGATGCCATCGAGAGCGTCTGTTTTGGCGAATTTGGCTTCGCAAGGGCCAGACAGGGCGCCGAAATCCTGATCGATCTATCGACCACGTCGCCCGAGGCGACGACCCGCCTGGCGGAGCGCCTCAGGGTCGAGAACGGCTCCCGGTGGATCGATGCCCCGATTTCCGGTGGGCCGAAGCCCGCCCGTGACGGCGAACTGACCGTTATGGCCGGTGGGGACGATGATGCCTTCGGGAAGGCGGAGCCAGTGCTGCGCGATATCGGGCAGAACGTTACCCATATGGGTGCTCTCGGATCTGGCCAGAAAACCAAGATCCTCAACCAGGCTATCGTTGGGGTGAACTATATCCTGATGGCCGAGATGCTGGCCACGTGTCGCGCCGCGGGTATCGATCCGGATCTGTTGCCGGTCTGTCTCAAGGGCGGGCTTGCCGACAGCGCCATCCTGCAGCGCATCTACCCCCAGATGAGCGCCGAGGACTTCGATCCACCGCGCAGCTATGTGCGCCAGGTCAACAAGGACCTCAAATCGGTCATCCATTTCGTCGAGGACCTGGACCTGCACCTGCCCCTGATCGATGTCGCCATCCGCCAGTATCACCGCTACGCGAATGCGGGCAACGACATGGAAGACGGCGCTTCTGTCTCGCGCCTCTATCAGAACGCTGAGGGCCAAAAATGAGGTTGGTAGCATGCTGTTCATCGTGAGCGGTCGGGACAAGCCCGGCGGTTTGGCGGCTCGGCTCATACTCCGGCCGCAGCACCGCGCATACTACGCCGCACTGGCCGATGACCTGATCCTAGCTGGTCCCTACCTGGATGCGGCCGGCGAACCCATCGGCAGCATGATCGTGATGCGCGCCGCCGATCAGCGGGCGGCTGAGCGCTTCGCCCGGGCCGACCCCTACTGGACCGAAGGCGTGTTTGCGACCTTGGACGTGTCCCGATGGGATTGGTTTATGAAACGACCCGACGACCTCATCTCATAGGTTCTGTGCATACAAAAACAGAGACGGAGAGAAACAGCTCAAAGCCCAGGCCGAGCAAGGATGTGGAGAAGGCTGGGCCAGGTGCAGCTGGCTGGCGAGTTAAACTACGGGCAGTAAAGGATGTTTTTGCAACCTATCGGTCTGGAAGAATGCACAAATTAACGATTTATGACCGTTGACAGCTGCGCTTCTTGCATACAAGAATGAGGGTGTGGTGAGTGAGGGCGATAAACCTGAGGAGGGGCGCTTAATCTCCGCAACGTCCGGCAGTGCGGATCGTGAGCCTTGTTGCTCCGGGTGCCTGCGGAACAGAATTCAACGGGAGGAAACCATGTCGAAAACGATATTCACGAAAGCGGCCCGGCCGCTGGTCGCCACGTCGCTGCTCGCCCTGACCATGGCAGTCGTGCCTCATGGCGTCAGCGCTCAGGACAGCGACCTGCAGGGCGATATCCGCTTCAGTTGGTGGGGCGGTCAGGTTCGCAACGACAAGACCGATCGGATCATTCAACTGTTCGAGCAGCAGAATCCCGGCGTGACCGTCGCGCGCGAAACCGCCGACTTCGCGCCCTATTGGGAGCGCCTGACCATCCAGAGCGCCGGCAACAACCAGCCATGCGCCATCACCATGCAGACGCGCTACCTGGCCACCTACGCAACGCCCGATATTCTTCGGCCGTTGGACGATCTGGTCGAGTCCGGCGTTCTCGATACGACCGGCATCGCCGAGCCTGTCATGAATTCGGCCCGTGGTGCAGACGGCAATCTCTACATGATCCCGCATGGCGTGTTCTATTTCGCGCTCATGTATAATGAGCAGATGTATGAGAATGCGCTGGCCGCAGGTGCTCCGCCTCTCGAATGGCCCTACACCTGGGACGAATATGCAGATCACCTGCGTGCCGTTCAGGCGAGCCTGACCGACGGCGTGGCCACACACAATATGGGTCGCGAGCCGGACGCGTTCGTCACGTGGGTACAGTCGCATGGCGAAGATCTCTTTGACGGCAACACCGTCACCTTCAGCCGCGAAACGGCGATCAAGTGGTTCAACTACTGGGAGACCCTGCGCAACGAGGGCGTGACCGAGTCGCCTGAGGAAATGGTCACTGAGAACAGCGCGCTGGTCGAAGAGTCCAATCTAGCAAATGGCCGCGGCTATGCCACCAACCGTCCGCCGAACCAGCTGGGATCGGTGCAGACGGTGACCAACACGGTCAATCCTGGCGCCACGATTAACACCCGTCCTTATCCGGTTGGTCCCGATGGGACGGTCGGCATGGACCTTGGCGCCAACGGTATTGCCATCGGCGCTAACTGCCCAGATGAACTGATCCCGGCCACCGCCGCATTCATCAACTACTGGACGCAGGACTCCGAGGCTGCCGGCATCTATCAGTCGGACAACGGCGTTGTCGCCATCGAAGCTCTGCAGAACGAGCAGGCCGGCAACCCGGAGACGCAGCCGACCCAGGTGCGGCTGATCGAACTGTTCCAGCAGGTCGCCTCGACAGCTGATCCGGTCTTCTGGCCCGCCGGCGGCTATGGTGCGCTGACCGATACGCTGAACCGCGCCTATGACGGGGTTGCCTTCGGCCAGCTCTCTCCGGAGGATGCAGCAGACCAGCTGATTGCCGAGTTGCAGGACCAGATCACGCGCGCTGCCCGCCAGTAGTTCGCGATTGCACTCCGAGCTGCGCGGGGCTCAGCCCTCGCGCAGCGTTCCACATATCGTGTGTCGGTGGCATGAACAATCTGGCGTTGCAAGAACCGCCGCAAGGAGGGGATATGGCCGATCTTTCTACTTATGAAGCCCCTGCGGCGGCAAAGCCGGCAGCGACGGTACGCGAAATCCCGCGCGACCGCGGTGGCTCTGCCCTGAAGCGAGCAGACAACCGCGCGGCCTATCTGTTTCTGGCCCCCTGGCTCGTTGGCATTGTGCTGATCACCACCCTGCCGATGCTGGCGTCGCTGTATCTCAGCTTCACCGACTACGCGGTTCTTGGCCTGCCAAATTTCGTCGGGTTGGAGAACTATATACGCCTGTTCACGGCTGACCGGCGTTTCATCAAGTCGATCTGGGTCACGCTGACTTTTGTGGGTTGGTCGGTCCCGCTCATCCTGATTTTCTCGCTCACCGTGGCGGTCATGCTCAATCGCGGTTTGCGCGGCCTGGCAATCTACCGTTCGCTGTTCTACGTGCCCTCGCTGATTGGCGCTTCGGTCGGCATCGGCCTTTTGTGGAAAGAAGTCTTTGGCGAGCGCGGCGTCGTCAATTACCTGCTCAGCCTCATCGGCATTGCCGGACGGGGTTGGATCAGCAACCCAACCTTTGCCCTGCCATCCATCATCACGCTCAATGTGTGGACGTTCGGCGCTTCAATGGTCATCTTTTTGGCCGCGCTCCGGCAGATTCCGGATAGCTACTACGAGGCTGCCTCGATCGATGGCGCCAATGCCTGGCAACGCTTCCGTCGTATCACTCTGCCGCTCATCACACCCGTCATCTTCTTCAACACCGTGCTGCTGCTGATCCAGTCGTTCCAGGCGTTTACGCAGGCTTTCGTGGTGTCGAACGGGCGCGGGGGTCCGGTGGACTCCACATTGCTCTATTCGCTCTACCTCTACCAACAGGCTTTCCAGAACCTGCAGATGGGCTACGCCTCGGCCATGGCCTGGGTGCTGCTGCTCGCCATTGCCGTGGCGACCGCGCTGATGTTCTGGTCTGCACGCTTCTGGGTGTTCTATGGCGACCGTTAAATCCTTCGACCCGCAGGTTCTTGCGGAGCAGCGCCGCCGCCGTTTCGTCGCACGCCAACTCAAGGGGCTGGCGCTCCATGGGCTGCTGATTGCCCTTCTGGGCATCATGCTCTACCCCGTCATCTGGATGGTGTTCAGTGCCCTGCGTCCGGAAGCCGAAATCTTCGGCAACATGGGTTTCATCCCCACCACCTGGACGCTCGACAACTTCATTCGCGGCTGGCAGCTCTACGGCAACCTGACCTTCACGCAGTTCTACATCAACTCGTTCATCATCGCCGGGCTGGCGATTGTGGGCAATCTGCTTGCGTGCTCGATGGCTGCCTATGCCTTCGCCCGTCTCGAGTTTCGCGGCAAGTGGTGGCTGTTCGGCGTTATGCTGCTCACCATGATGCTGCCGATCCACGTGCAGCTCATCCCGCAGTACATCTTCTTCCTCAATATCGGCTGGGTGAACACCATCCTGCCGCTGGTGGTGCCGAAGTTCCTCGCCACCGATGCCTTCTTTATCTTCCTGATGGTGCAGTTCATGCGTTCGCTGCCTATCGAGCTGGAGCAGGCAGCGGTCGTCGATGGCGCCTCCTACTGGCAGCGCTACTGGCGCATCATCCTGCCGCTCTCGATGCCGGCGCTGGCAACCACGGCTGTGTTCACGTTCATCAACACCTACAACGACTTCTTCAGCCAGCTCATCTACCTCACCGACACCAGTCGCATGACTGTCCCGGTGGCCCTGCGCCTGTTCCTCGATCCGAGTGGCGGAGCATCCTCGTTCGGCGGCCTTTTCGCCATGGTACTCGTGTCCATCGGACCGGTGCTCGGATTTTTCCTCGCCTCACAGCGCCTGCTCACCAAGGGCATCGCGACGCAAGGCTTTAAATAATAAGCGCCCGGAGTGATACCATGGCCAGTGTAACCCTGCAGAACCTGACCAAAGCCTATGCCGGTGGCACGCTAAAGGCAGTCGACAACGTCTCTATCGAAGTCCAGGACGGCGAGTTCCTGGTGTTGGTCGGCCCGTCCGGTTGCGGCAAATCCACTGCATTGCGGATGATCGCCGGTCTCGAGGAGATCACGGACGGTGCCGTGTGGATCGGCGATCAATTCGTCAATGATGTGCACCCCAAGGATCGTGACATCGCCATGGTGTTCCAGTCCTACGCGCTCTATCCCCATATGAGTGTCTACGACAATATCGCCTTCCCGCTGCAGATTGCGCAGATGCCCAAGGACGAGATCGACAAGCGCGTCGCCGAGGCTGCCCGCGTGCTCGAGCTCGAGGCTTACCTCAAGCGCCGGCCCGGCCAGCTATCGGGCGGCCAACGCCAGCGCGTCGCCATGGGCCGCGCCATCGTGAGGAAGCCGTCCGTTTTCCTGATGGACGAGCCGCTGTCCAATCTCGATGCCAAGCTGCGCGTACAGATGCGCGCCGAAATCGCTTCGCTTCAATATCGCCTCGGTGTCACCACCATCTATGTGACACACGACCAGGTTGAGGCGATGACCATGGGGCATCGCGTCGCCCTGCTCAAGGATGGGGTGCTTCAGCAGATCGATACGCCCTCAAACATCTACAACAAGCCCGTCAATACCTTCGTTGCCGCCTTTATCGGTGCCCCGACGATGAATCTGTATTGGGCAACGCTGGAAGGCCAGGGTGACGGTCTCGGTGTCAGGCTTGGCAGCCATCTTGTGAAGATGCCGGACCAGGTCCGTATCGAGCACCCGGGCCTGGGCCGCTATGCCGGCAAGCGCATCATTGTTGGTATCCGCCCCGAAGACATTACCGAGGCCGATGACAGCCAGGCCGGGGCTGCTGACTGCATCACCGCCGAAGTTGGTCTGGTTGAGGCTCTGGGCTCGGACGTCATCGTCCATCTGGGCATAGACGCCCAGGCGGCGGACATCCGCAGTTCAGACAGCCTTGATGAAATCAAGGTTGAAGAGGGCAAATCCCGCTGCGTCGCCCGCTTCACGGCCAAGAGCAGCGTGCGGCTCGGGCAGACGGTCACGGTCCGTCTCGACACGTCCCGCATGCATTACTTCGATGGCGAGACCGGTCTCGCCATCCTCGACTGAAACGCGCCCCGGCCGGCCAATTGGCCGTGGCAAAGTCCCACGCAAAGGAAAATGCAATGACGATCAGTTCCAGCACGCTTGAGATTCTCCGCAAGGTACGTACATCAGACGTCACCGACGCCCTGGATTCCATGGGCTACATGAATACCTACGAGATGGATCCGCGCCTTCGACCGCTCTTTCCGGGTGTTTTCTTCGCCGGCATTGCCACCACCGCCGAGTTCAACATCATCAATCGCACCATCCCGGCCATGAGCTACGATGAGTTCGATGATCGCCAGTACAAACGCAACCCCGACCGCTCCAGCCATCCCGATGCCCTGTGGCCGGCCGGCCATAGTTTCGGCGCCCCGGACGAAGTGCATGTGATCGATACCAAGCAGTCGCGTTGCGGCCTGCTCGGCTCTAACAACCTGCTCGACGCGCGCGTCAAGGGTTCGGTAGGCTTCGTGATCGACGGGGCCTGCCGTGACTCGGGCGAATGCATCATGCAGAAGGACCCGGTCTTCTGCTCGGTGCGCTCGATGCGCCATATGGCCGGTCGCCTGGAACTGTCGTCCATGGGTAAGCCCATTACCTGCGGCGGTGTCTATGTGCGCCCCGGCGACGGCGTGATTGCCGACGATGACGGCATCGTCGTCATCCCGCAGGAGGATGGCGAAGAAATCGCCAAGCGCGCCTGGCGCGTCCAGGACAAGGATCGCCGCATGCGTCGCGCCTTCTACGAGAAGCTCGGCATGCCCATGGACAAGACGGTCGAGCTCGAAGAACGACCCTGGTAAGCAGTACTTTGGCAGGTGCCCCGGGGCGCCTGTCACCACCCCCCGAAGATCATGCAGCCGCTCCTTTCACTTTTTCGGAACATCGTTGGCTCCCGCCACGTCCTTGTCGGGGATCGGCAGACGCGCCGCTTTCGCAAGGGTTACCGAGTCGGGGGAGGCAAGGTTCTCGCCGTGGTTCGTCCGGGCACCCTGCTGGAGCAGTGGTGCGTGCTGCAGGCCTGCACCGAGTCGGATGTCATCGTCATCTGCCAGGCTGCCAATACTGGCCTGACGGGTGGCTCGACACCGGACGGTGACGGCTACGACCGCCCCATTGTCATCATCAACACGCTGCGCCTGGATCGGATTGACCTGCTTGATGAAGGACAGCAGGTGCTGTGCCTTCCCGGCGCAACGCTCGACAAGCTCGAAAAGCGGCTTCGCCTGATCGGTCGCGAGCCGCATTCGGTGATCGGTTCCTCATGCATCGGGGCCTCGGTCATCGGCGGCGTCTGCAACAATTCGGGGGGATCACTGATCCGCCGCGGTCCCGCCTATACGCAGTTGGCCCTGTTCGCCCAGATCGATGCCGCGGGCCGCCTGCACCTGGTCAATCATCTGGGCATCGAATTGGGTGCCGATCCCGAAACCATCCTGTCCCGCCTTGACCGGGGCGACTATTCGGCGGCCGATGTGGGCGACGACGGCAATAAATGGGCCTCCGATCACGGGTATCACGACCACGTTCGGGACGTTGATGCATCCACCCCCGCGCGCTTCAATGCCGATCCGCGCCGCCACTACGAGGCCTCCGGTTCGGCCGGAAAGGTCGCGGTCTTCGCCCTGCGCCTCGATACGTTCGAAGCCGACCGGGACGCGGCCGTGTTCTATATCGGCAGCAACGATCCGGCCGATTTGGCCATAGTGCGCCGGGACATTCTCTCGGGCTTCGCGAACATGCCCATTGCGGGCGAATACATGCATCGTGGCGCCTATGAGCTGTCGCAGCGCTATGGCAAGGACCTTTTCCTCTTCGTCAAGCACCTGGGCACCGACCACGTGCCCAAGGCCTACGTCACCAAAAGCTGGCTTGACGGCCTGACCGAGAAGATCGGGCTTGGCGGGCATGTTACCGACCGCGTGATTCAGGCCCTTGTCGGTCTCCTGCCCGAACATCTGCCACCTCGCCTCAACGCCTATCGAGACCGATACGAGCACCATCTGATGCTCCGGATGGGGGGAGAGGGCATTGCCGAGGCGAGGGACTATCTTGCCCGGCATTTCCCCACGCAAAGCGGGGCGTTCTTCGAATGCACGCCGGAGGAGGGCAGGTGTGCCTATCTCAACCGCTTTGCGGTCGGCGGCTCCGTGGTTCGCTTCCGCGACGTTCACCCCGATGAGGTCGAGGATATCGTCGCTCTCGACATCGCCCTGCCGCGCAACACTCTCGACTGGTTTGAAACCCTGCCGGCCGAGCTCGAGACGCTGTTTGTGCGAAAAATGTATTGCGGGCATTTCTTCTGCCACGTCCTGCACCAGGAGTATCTGGTGCGGCGTGGCGAAGACCTTCACGCCATCGAGGCTGCCATGCTCGAAATTCTAGATGCCCGTGGCGCCGAATACCCGGCCGAGCACAATGTGGGGCACCTTTACGAGGCCAAACCTGCTTTGCGGCAATTCTACCGCCGGCTCGATCCGACCAACAGTTTCAATCCAGGCATCGGCAAGACCCCGCGCAAGAAGTACTGGGCAGCATGACTCGTTCCGCGTCTCTACCGGCCCTGTTCGTCGTCGCCTTTGGCACTGGCTGCCTGCCCACCATCATGTTGTCCTTCAACAGCGAACTGATCTTGCAGGGCGGCCCCTTGCTGGGATCGTGGATCGTGCACGGAACCGGCACGTTTGCCGCCATCGTGCTTCTGTTGCTTGTGGCCCGTTTCAGGCCCGGCGATCGCGCAGTGCCTGAGGGGCGGCCACCGTTGTGGGCTTTTCTCGGCGGCTGCACGGGCGCCGTCAATGTCATGCTCAGTTCCACTGCCGTCAATGCCGGCCTTGCCCTTTCAGGCACGCAGTCCGTCGCCTTGTCGGGGCAGATGCTGTTTGGACTGGCCGCCGACCGGTGGGGCTTTCTCGGCTTGCCGCGTCGCGCCCTGAGCCTTGCGGACGTGCTCCCGGTTGGGCTCATTGTTGCGGGGAGCCTGGTCATCATCCTCTTCGGCTCGAGCCTGTCGTCATGATGCTCGCCGTTACCCTGGCCCTGACCTCGGGCCTCCTGGTCGGCATTAACCGCCAGATTAACGGCACCTTGGCCCTTTACACCTCCCCGCTGCGCGCTTCCTTTGTCAATCACCTGGTCGGTTTCGCCCTTTTGACCCTGGTGGTCTTGTTTTTGGGCGAATTCCGCCAGCTTGGAATATTCGAGGCGCCTTGGCATGCTTACCTGGGCGGCTCCCTCGGCGTGCTATTTGTTGCAGGCAGCAGCTGGCTGATCTTGCGCATTGGCGCCCTTCGGACCACGCTGCTGCTGATCAGCGGGCAGATGTTGTCAGGGGTTGCCTTGGACATTCTCCAATCCGTCCCCGGCTCCCCATGGGCGCGTCTCTTAGGAGTGGTGCTCATATTGGCCGGCATGTTCTTGACGCGCAGAAGGCTCCAATCGCACCCGAAAATCGAACCGTCTGCCGCTCAACTCCCGAAGCGAGGGATAAAATGACCACCTATTCACTCAATGGCGTAGCGCCCCTCATCGATCCCGATGCGGCCTGGATAGCGCCAACCGCTGTTCTTGTTGGTCGGGTCATCGTGCAAGCCGATGCCAGTGTCTGGTTCGGCGTCACGGCGCGCGGCGACAATGAGCCTATCACTATCGGCGTGGGGAGCAATGTGCAGGAGAACAGCGTCCTTCATACCGACATGGGTTATCCCCTCACCATCGGCAGGGGCTGCACAATCGGGCACAAGGCCATGTTGCATGGGTGCACCATCGGCAACAACACGCTGATCGGCATGGGTGCCACCGTGCTCAACGGCGCCCGTATCGGCGACAATTGCCTGATTGGCGCCGGTGCCCTCATTACCGAGAACAAAGAGATACCGGCCGGTTCGCTCGTCGTCGGCGCCCCCGGAAAAGTTGTCCGCATGCTCAATGAAGAGGCCGTTATGGGCCTTCGGAGATCGGCAGAAGGCTATGTCCGCAACGCGCGCCGCTTTGCCGCTGGCTTGGTTGCTCTGCCGTCACGCAATCAATTCGATCCGACCTAGACGATACTATGATCCAACACCAAGTTGGAGTTGTCGACAGTCTGAAACACCTACTTGATAGCGGTGGGTAACCAGCTGCGTGGCTTGTCTTGGGCACTGCTGTACAGGAGATTAGTACCAGTGCCACGAAATATGGGCCTCTCACTCACAGGCCTTGCACCGAAGCCCAGGAAAACCTCAGGCGCAGGCTCGTAGCGAGCATTGTACCACTTACTCCGACCTTTAGCTTTTCTACACCAATGTCCACAGACACCGTCAGCCTCTCATCGCAGTCGACCGTCGTGACCGGACCATCAGCTATCGGGGTGCTACCCAGACCCGCTGAACGACCGATTTGGGGCGCCTTGCCGATCGGCAGCAGTCGACCCCATTGAGTCATTCGGAGGGATAGATGCGATTCGCCAAAGCAGCCATCCTTCGCCCAGAGACCACGGTGGCTTTCAGCCCTTCGTCGATCTGGTTTTGCCAAGAGCAACTTCTCTGCGAGCAGTCCTAAGCGAGGGAGCAAACCCCGCATCCGGATCGTGCAACAGCCGCTGCGTTGCTGCCGCGTGGAGCCGAACGGCCTCGTCGTCACTCCCCTCGGCAGCCGTTAGCATCGGCTCGATAATGTCACTTCCCAAGCCAACAAGGGCGCGAGTCAAACTGAGCTGAATGTCTTGGTCTCCCCGTCCGAGGCTCGCCGCCAGTTTCTGCGCCAGCCAGTGGCGCCGGTTCTCAGGCACAAGCGCAACGGCCGCATACCAGGCGGTACGAACGACACCCTGATCCTCGTCATCAAGCCGGGCGGCAACTGCCTTCCATGCCGTGGCATCCCGAACCTTGGACAGTGTGTGCAGCGCCTGACGGCGAGCCTGCGCCTCTTCGCGCGAAGGCTCGCTAATCAGTCTAGGCACGACCGCAGCTGCAGGCAGGCGGATCAGGGCCCAGGTCAGCATTTCACGCACCTGAAAGTCAGGCTCGACAGCGCAGCGGTTCAGCAGGGCGTCGAGATCGAGTAGCGAGGGCATTATGCCTGCCAGAAGGGCAGCATTGAGCCGGGCCGAAGGATCCGGATGGCAAAGGCTTGGTCGAGTGTGCTCATATCACCATGGTCGGGGAATGAAGGGGGCAATGCAGATCCAGCGGTGCGTTCGACCGCTTGGCTCGACCGGATTTGACGTCGATCTAGGCCAGCAGGAATGCGTCCACCGCGGCAGTTTGTTCAGGCATGAAGTGCAGGCCCTCCGGCAGGTAACGCATGGTGAGGTTCCGCACGTTTCGTTCGAGGCGCATTCGGGTTTCGGCTGCATCTATGAAGACGTCCTTGCCGCCCAGCAACGCCATGACCGGCATAGGCAGCGCCTGCAATTCCGCGTCACTTGGCGTTGGTAGCCTTTCGGTGCGGGGATTGAAGTGCGCGAAAATGGTGTCGCTCATCACCCCAAGCGGGCTGGTGGCGAAGGCGGGATCGAGGAGTGCCTTGCCGCCGATGCGCGCCTGCATCTTGCGCCGAGGAGAAGCAGCGGGAGCGCCCAGAGCAGAATATTCTGGTTGCGCCCGATGCCGCCGGGGCTGATCAGGACAAGCTTGCCGACACGATCAGGTCGCCGGATTGCGTAGTCCATGGCGACCCATCCACCCAGGGACAGTCCGATCACCGCCGCCTGTTGCAGGCCCAAGCCATCCAGGACATCATCAAGCCATTCTTGATAAGCGCCGGACCCGAGGGGCGGCCGGGCAGGGGCGCTCAAGCCAGGTTCTCCGATCAAATCGATCGCGTGCACGCGGAAGTGCTGGCTCCAGGTCCCGATGTCACCAACCCAGCTAGCCGAGTTCGTCGCCGAGCCGTGCAGCAGGATCAGCGGCGGCCTTTTGTCGGGCCCGCTCGACAGAACAAATGTCTCGCCTTGGCGCGTTGATATTGAGGTCTGCGTGCTTGGAACCGGCCAAGCATCAAGAGCTGCCCGATATTGCCGCAGGACCAGAGCCCGGCCCTCATCTGTCTTGTAGATCACGCTCAGCCCTCCAGACAGGCGCTGACCAGTTTGAGCACCATTGCCGTGTCATCCGGCGAGCCGACGATGATGACCTTGGCGCTGTCCCGCGCGGCATCATGGGCAATATCGAGGGACAGCGGGGTCGCGGACGGATCTTTGCCGTGTGCTGCACCGAGCAGAACAGCGGTCAGCCGCTGCAGGGTCAAGCTATCCACGTCCTGCACATCAACGATGCTCGTGACCCTGGCCTGGCGGGCAGTTGGCGCGCTGGCGCCGGCCAACGCATTCAGGTCGGACCGAAGGAGCCGGTACTGCTTTCCCAGCTTGGTGGCCCGAAGTCGCCCCTCGCGGATATGGCGCAGTACCGTCTTGGGATGCAACTGCAGGATGGCCGCAGCCGCCTCAACCGTCAAAAAGTCCCTAGACACAAATGCACCTTATATTCCTTATAGCTACCTATAACTCCTATTAAGGGAACTATAAGGAGTCAATCCGCTATCTGCGGAAAAGGAGTACCGCTGTCCATCGAAGGCGAAGAACCTTGAAGAGGTGCCAAAAGAGTCTGCATTTCGCAGGCACTTGCCAAAGGGGGTCAGTCGGCAAACCATCCCCCAAAACGACATCGGACGGCCGCCGCAGCAACGGCAGCTGACGGGCAAACGCAAACGCCGCGCGAATGTCTTGCGTGAGGCGCATCTCCGAAATTACCTGATGTTGAATGTGGGGGGTGGTTGCACGTAAATGCTGCTGTGCAATCGCTAGTAAATGATGTCGTGCGAGGAGCACTCGCGCAGGTGAAGGGGTCGCCGCTGCCCATTTCACAGGTGCCCGCCGCTCGATGCACTGAATGACAGCTATCGGGATTGTTCTCAGCTTAACCCAACGGCAGAATTGGGGCGCCTTGCGGTCGAAATGGGGCCGCCGGCAGCTAGGTTGTCAGCAATGGGTTGACAGACCACCTAGCTGGACCCATTTCTACAACCAAATGGAACGGGAATGCTCGTTCGGCGTCGGGCCTCGGGGCCCTTCGCTTTTCTCACGGGAATATCTTTAGCCCGTAGCCGCGTATTTTCCCAGCTGCACTCCGACGGAACTTGGGTTCTGCAAGATCGTAGGCCCGGTTCGTGGTCGGGAGCTATTATGTGCCGGGCGACCGGGTAGGCCAAAAGGTCGGCCATCTGCAGCCCCGCTGAATTATGCTTCTTGTCCATGAAGCGGATGTCGAGGTTTGGCATGGGTCCAACCTGATTGCCGCCAGCGGCGATACGCCTGAACTCAAGTTCGAGGTCATCATCTTCTTTCCGGCCCCGCTGTTCGACCAGTATCCAGGTCTTGCGGTGATCTTGCCCGCGTTCAGCCAGAAACCGCTGCAGGCGCTCCATGCAGAAAGTCAGCGCAATTTTGTAGGGATTGTCGGGATCGTGATACTTCTGGGTATGACGCTGCTTATCAATTGCAGCCGCAATGAGCGTGACCGGCGCCTGTTCGACGACATAGTTCACAGTTGCCGTGAAGCGGTCGCGCACGGCCTGATTCAGCAGGATGGAGAAGTCACCGGACGACTTCCGGATCTCGCGGCTATGTAGAACAACGCCGTCATGGCCCCAGAACTCGAACTTGAGGGCCTGTACAAGGGGCACCATTGCCGTCCGGTAGTCCTCTTTCTCGACGATGCAGAACGTGAGCACAAACACCGGATTCTGCGGGTTTATGCTGACAAGCCCGTGGTCGCCGCTCTCATCGACGTAGACAATAAAGTCACTGAACTCCATGCACCCAGACTGGCACATAGGCGAGTTTCTGCCAATGCGATGGCAGCGTGGCGACACTCATGCACGCGAGCTGGGCCGGATTCCATAAAATGCGGTATGGAACTCGCTCGAGATCGGCGGCTTCCGAATTGCGGCGAATCAGATGACTTTCGCCTTGCGCGAGAGCTGCCCTGAAAGGCCGCCGACACCATAGGGCGGCGACGGCCTTCCTCGCGTGCCGAGGTGCCGATCGTGCCACAGTGGCTCAGTCGGGAACCGCCGGGATAGGGAGCTGTATTACCAAGCCCGGATCGAATTCATTCCCAGGCTCTCCCGTGAAGGCATATCCACGGGGATTGCTGATCACGCTCGTCTTGCCACGAACGTAGTTTACCGGTTGATGAATATGTCCGTGCAACCACGCGGACGGAGGAAAGTCGCCATCGAATAGATAATCCATCCGGTTCGCGTAGCACCACGGCAGACGTGCCGAGGCGTCGATGCTTTCGGCCAACGGCGCGTGGTGGGTCACAACGACGACCGGTACGTCCGAGCTTTGCTTCAGATGGAAATCGAGGAAGCCTCTGGTTTTCGTGTGTGCTGCAATTGTGTCCTCTGGCCGAAGAGGCCTACGCTTGCCGGGATACTTACTCGACCAACGCCTGATGGATTTATAGTCGTTCATCCCGAAGCGCCCACGAGCTTCCGCAATGTGCGACGCCAGAGACCCTCGACCCAGACTGAAGTCGGTCCATAGGGTGCCGCCCAGGTACTTGACTCCCTTAAGATGGACTTGCTCATCAAGGAGCAAAATGCACGCCGGTCCTAGCCGCAACCTCACGACCTTCGGCTGCTATTTCGTCGATCGTACGTGGTGGGTCGCCTGGCGAGATGTAGAAGTCATGGTTTCCAGGAACGTAGACTACAGGTACGCCAGCGAAGCGTTCCGCAGCCCATTCGAGGGAGCGGGACAACGGGACATCGATATCGCCGGCCAAAACCACGACGTCGAAATCCGCTGGCGCCGATACTGCAGGATCAAATCGAGTTTGGGGATGGGCGCCATACAACGGGTCTCGCCCGAATTCCTGGTGGAGATCCGAAAGAAGCCATATGCGATGCGTGTTTGAGCTCTTTGTCATTTTCAGAGTGGTGACGGATAAAAGCTTCGGCTTCAAGTCCGCGCGGGGACACCGAGGCTCGGCGAAGCCAAATTGCCATGGGAACTTGGATGTCCCATGGCGGCTTTCAGCGATCCCTTGCTAAAGGCGCCAGCCGGCTCACGACACCGTTCCGGCCGACCCCCATTTCGATTGAGCCATTAGCCTCGCCCGAGGTGATCTGCTCCAGGTCCTCTAGGCGCTCTTCACACACCGCCCGCACTACCGACTGCAGATGGTCGGTGCGGTCCATGAGCCAGGTCAGGGCCTCTTCGCTGATCTGATAGTGCTTGGAATAGCGGGCTTTGACATGGGCTTCGTTGAGCACATTGAACCAGGCGTAGAAGCGCTGCGGTTCTCGCGGACATGCCTCGATCAGCCGAGCTGTCCCACGTGGACACGGCAAAGCCGAACCGGCGTAAAGAGAGGGGATTGCGGATCGGCGACCGAAGCCGCTGTTATGACGCTCACCCGAAGCGCGTATCCGGTAGGAACGGCTTGCACCCGCCAAGTTGGGATTCGTCGGCCCCGAATGGTGCTCTGCCTCCGATGGATCAGTTTGTTTCCGCCCCCGACAAGGGCCGTTCGAACAGTTCCAGACCAGCTCTGAAAAAGTCGTCTGCAAGTCCAAAGGAGACCCGCCCGATGATTCTTGGTCTCGCGCTACCCGCTCCGCGCTGGGCGCAGGGATGCGCTCAGATTTAGTTGTGCCCCAAAGCTATCGCGGGAGTTTCCATCCCTTGCGACCTTCCTGAGCATCATCGCCCAGGCCAAGGCCCTTGCCCGCGCTATTGTCTCCGCTAGCGCCGCCCTGATCGAAGCCGGGCCGATGGACCGTTTCCTCGGCATCGCCGTCATTATCGGGCGCCTCCCTGTCGCGGGGGCGGCGCCTACCTAAGGGGCTTTGCGCTTCCTCGTCGAGAAGGGCAACTCATTACCGGCGACACTGGCGACGCTGTACCGCGCCTTCTTGATCTCGAGGCCCTTACAGCAGTTGCGCGCGCCTATGAGTAAGCCGAAGCTTACCGCGGAAAGCCAAAGGCGCTCGCCGGTGCTGGTGGCTCCGGTGGCGCACGACCCAATGCCAGACGCTCTTCGCACGACGGCCAAGACCTAAATGATGGTTCTGGTCTCAATGTGCCGTCTCTGCGCGGCGCTTGAGGATGCGGGACTGCTGAACCCAGGGGGCGGGGAAGACGTAAAGGGCTGCTTTTTCGAGTCGCCGATTTCGACAAATCAACCGCCGAATAGATCTCTTTCAGCTTTCGGCAGTGGCCTTCACGTCGTCCTTCGGTGGTACACCGCGATCATTCAGAACGAAGTCGAGCTCTGCAGTGCGCCGCGGTGACAGACCTGCCTCCTCGGCGAACCTGGGCCACGCGTCGACGGCCTCACGAACCTCGTCGATGATTTCTGCGGCTGTGCTTTCCTTAATTCCGGCCGTTCTGGCTTCCTCAAGGATGTGACCTCGACCCGGAGTTCGACCTTCGCCGGCTATGGCCATATTGTGCTCGCCGCCCGGGCCGAACGAAAAGGTCAGGTCATAGGCGGGAGTTGGCGACCACGCTCCGGAGGCATCCATCTGGAATGCATGGTTCTTTGAGTGGTCGTCCCGGTTTCTCGCGAAGACGTTGAAGGCCATCCTTCGGAACATCCGCTCCACATGGCGCTCATCGCGGGTCAGCAATCGCGTCGCCTTGAGCAGCATTGAGTAGTCGACCTGGGGAGCCTGATGGTCGGCATGCAGCAAGCCGCTCAAGGTATGAATGTGGATTGGGCCTTTGGGCCCTCGGTCAAAGCGTCGAGCCGCGAAATAGCCAACTCCGCTGGCACCTTTGAGCAACGCCGTTTCCGCCATGTCGACGCCGGCCGCGCCGGCCATGAGGGAGTAGGCATACTCCTCCGGACCAATTTCCCGAGGATCGCTGTCCGCCCGGAATTTCACCAGCCACGCCTCATAGCCGGCGGGCAATCCTTCGTTGCGGTCCCGGATCAGCCGGCCGTTTGTCTTGTCGTATCCTACAACGATCTTGGGTCTCACACCGCCCGAACCACCTTGGGCCGCCTGGAGCCCGTCGATGTCAGCGGCATCCATTTCGCCGTCCACCAGTTCGGCTTGCTCTGCCACCCAGTCGAGGTCGATGGTCTTGTCGGCCACCTCTTCCAAGGCGCCCGCGGGTGTGTAGCGCAGGGCTCCCATGCCGGTCGTTCCCACGTACGAGAGCCGGTCTAGCGGTGACAGCGTGGTGAAGTCGTAACCCATGCGCTGCAGCCGCCGGTCCAACAGCTTTCGGCCCCAACCGTCAGGCAAGCTGTCGTTGAAAAGCCCATGCAGTCCTTCGAAAGGTGCGTTGGGCGCCGCCTGCACGCCTCCTTCAAGCTTGAGGTTGAAGGGGGACAACAGGAGACGCCGCTCGATGGCCTCGGCGGCATACTCGAAATAGCTCCGCCGCTCTCGGGTTCGCCAGGCAAGTTTGCCGACCTGAATGAGTTCACCATCAAGCTGGATGGCGACATTAAGGGCGCCGACGTGGTCGATCTGCTTCACTTGAGACGCCCACGCCTGCGAACAGGCTCTTCGATGACGTCATCTATCCGCATCAGGGGAGATGGTGGGAACAGTTCGAGAAACTCCTTTTCAGCTCCCAGGACGAAGGCGATCCGGACTACCGTCTCGAACGACGCCTTACCGGTTCGCTCGAAGAGCTTCAGGGTGCCCAGGCTGACCCCCGCGCGGGCCGCCAAGCCGTCCTGGGTCATGTTTCGAGCCAGCCGCAACTGTCGGGCACGGCGAGCTGCAGCGCCAATGACCTCAGACGGAGACGTGAAGCTAAGAGATAACATAATGGCCTCTACATAGTCATTATCCTATTAATAGGCAATATGTTATCTACAAATTCCTTCCCCCAAGACGTCATAAAGCTTTGCGGTCTGCTCGCTCAGCTGAGCGATCGGAATTTTCGGGATCTTAGCCATGTTGGCGCGTCCCGGCTGTGGCGACGTAGTAATCGTCGCGGCCTCAGTTATTGGCTATTGGCCAGCTCCGCGTCGACGGCCTGAGCGATGCCGTCCAATTGGCTGCGTACCGTCTTCCAGACAAATGAGCTGGCCACGTCCTCGTAGTCGTGACGGTACACGTTACCGGCGATGCGCGCCCAGGGCACATCCGGATGACCTCGCTCCATCCGCAAGATTTACTTCGGCGTCGCCGATCGTCGGCAGATGTTCCGCCTCTTTGAGCGCCACGCCCAGCGTCCCAATCGCTGGGAGCATGACGACTGCTTCTGTGCCTGACAGTTGCCTCAATTCGAGAGCGGCCAGGAGCAGCTTCGCACCCATTTGGTTCACCGCCGATGCAGTAGATGCATTGCCCCGGAGCTATACCGAAAATGGCGCATCGTCCTCGATCCCGGTTGGCCGCCGGCTATTCTGCGGCGAGCCCGATCGCATCCTCCAGGTCGAGCTTCCGGAGTTCCTCGACGAAGCCGGGACGGATATCGGGGCGGTCGAGGGCGAAGACCACATTG